>Ga0315533_1000188_pt1 | contig 56926 bp, 57 predicted proteins | sample SalMarSW160130MG_FD_203081 | JGI IMG/M metagenome (GOLD analysis project Ga0315533, IMG submission 203081) | Salt marsh sediment microbial communities from the Plum Island Ecosystem LTER, Massachusetts, United States - Salt Marsh Sediment SW1601-30 ...
AACCACCCTAGTTTCGCTAAACAGCTATCCTTATCCGTCGGGCTGCTCCAGTTAGTCTTAGTAATGGGGTGGGGACTATTGATTTTGATTCAAATACATTTTGAGCAAGTCTGCCTCAATTTGGCATTCTTGTCTCATGATAATCTTTGAGTTTCTGGGGCTAAGGTGGCGTCGGATATGCCGGGAATGCCTGACATAACACTTTGACCCTTTGCCGAATCTGTTCCAGTTTTTCCCGATCGTCTTTGGAGTCTATTGCTGCTGTTACGAATTTTCCAATTTGTCTCATCTGTTCCTCTCTCATTCCTTGAGTCGTTACTGTTGGTGTTCCTATTCTAATGCCGCTGGGGTCAAAGGGTTTTCTCGGATCAAATGGGATTGTATTCTTGTTTACAGATATGCCAGCACTATCTAGTACGGCTTCTGCCTCTTTCCCAGTGATGCCTCTATTCCGTAAATCAACAACCATTAGGTGGTTATCGGTTCCCCCAGTTACCAATCTGAAGCCATTCTCCATCAGGGATTCTGCCAAGGCTTTGGCGTTTCTCACGACTTGTTGTGCATAGTTTCTGAACTCCGGTTTTAGAGCTTCACCAAAAGCAACAGCCATGGCCGCTGTAACATGGTCGTGAGGTCCTCCCTGCATTCCGGGGAAGACCGCTTCATCTATAGCATTGGCAAATTTCTCTTTGCACATTATCATTGCCCCTCTTGGTCCTCTAAGAGTTTTGTGTGTCGTCGTTGTTACAACGTCTACGTAAGGGAAAGGTGATTGATGGACACCACCAATAATAAGCCCAGCAATGTGGGCGATATCGGCCATGGAAATCGCTTCCGTCTTTTTGGCTATTTCATGAAATGCCTTGAAGTCAATCTGGCGCGGATAGGCAGTCGTTCCGCAAACAATTACCTTAGGTTTTGCTTCCAGAGCAATCTTCTCGATTTCATCGTAATCTAATAATTCTGTCTCTCTGTTTACTCCGTATTGGACTGCGTTGAATAACTTGCCAGTAAAGCTTACTTTGTGTCCATGAGTTAAGTGCCCTCCGTGCTCCAATCTCATCCCCATGAGCGTATCTCCAGGATTCATGAAAGCAAGGTAGACTTCCATATTAGCCGGACTGCCGGAGTATGGTTGAACATTTACGTGTTCCGCTCCAAATAGGAGTTTTGCTCTTTCAATGGCTAGATTCTCGATAACATCAATAAACTTGTTGCCGCCATAGTATCTCTTACCCGGGTACCCCTCGGAGTACTTGTCATTGAAGACAGAGCCAAGAGCTTCCAGAGTCGCTTTGCTAGGGAGATTCTCTGAAGATATCAATTCAAGGCTAGTGTTTATCCTCTCTAGCTCCTTCAGCATCGTCTCGTAAACAACTTCGTCGGCATTTCTCAAATGTTCATATTCCATCTCTAGCCTACATACATTATCAGAATAAAAAGATGCTTATCTCTTACTCTATGATTTTATACCGTGCTGAAGGTTTTGGCCATTACCTGGGAATACCTCCTCGCATTTTCGAGAGAATTCAGCACAGGGCCCTTCCGGGTTTTGATTTGAGTTGATATGGAAGTGCTATACTACAGCTGAAGCCAAGCGTTGCAAAAACAGAGCAAAGCTGCAAGGTGACGTACGTTATTTAGGTAGTTCTGCGCAGCAAACGCGAGGGGGGATGTACGCGATAGCCGCGGAAAATGCAATTGCTGCCCTGTCTGGGAGAAATCCTTCGAATCTCGTCATCAAAGAACCTCTTGGAAGGTTTGATTTAACGAAAAAACGAAATATGGAACGTCGCATGTACTTGTTCGAAGAAAGGAGGTGGTGTGTCTGAGAAGCTTAAGCATGTGACTACGTTGTTGTCTGCATAATAAGCTGTTGGAACGGGGATTAGTAATGACATAAGGAAAGGAGAGTGAACTATGCCTAAGGCTAACAGAAGAGTAGCCATATGTGGTGGTGGGATATTCAGACCAGATCTCTGGCACGGGGAGAATGCTGAAGAAGGAGTTGCCATAGCTTATCAGGACCTGTTGCGGCAGTGTCCCAATTTGGAGGCAGATGAAATAGATGCAGTAATGATGAGCTATTTCAGTGACCATTTGAATCAGCAGCTATGTATGGGCTGGATAATACAAGATTATCTTGGCTTGCACGGTAAACCTGGTTACCGAGTTGAGTCTGGAGGCTCTACCCCGATAGATGCATTAGTTAATGCTTACTACTTGATACAGTCGGGGTTTTTTGACGTTATCTTAATCCCTGGTTGGGAATGGATGTGTGAGGTTGATGTTGCCAGCACAAACGAAATGATTGCTTCCGCGGCCGATACTGATTGGGATTTCCCTGTTGGTGGCTATTACAATGCGTATTACGCTGCTTTGGAAACGCGACACATGCAATTGTACGGAGAGACTTGTGAGGATCTCGGTAGGATTGCCGTGAAGAACCATAACAATTCTACTCATGTTTCCTTCTCTCAGTGGGTAAGCCAACACGGCACTGCGCCCATAACGCTGGATGACTACTGGAAGAGCAGACTAGTATGTTGGCCTTACCGAGTATTGAATAATGCTGTGATGAGCGAGGGAGCGTGCTGTGTACTGATGGCAGCCGAGGAGAAGGTCAAGCGGTTCACTGATACGCCTATGTGGATAACCGGTGTTGGTGTGGGGACAGACTCGATGAGACCGGGAGACCGAACAGCAGATTTTGCCTATGAGGGATTCAAGGATGAAGCGAGGATATATCCAGATTTCGTCAAATTACCCAGGACACCTTATCCTGACATGGCAAACTTCGCCTCTCTGCACGTAGCAGCAAAGAGAGCCTATGCTCAGGCAGGCATTACTAATCCGCTGAAAGACATGGATTTGATGGAGTTCTTCGCTCCCTATGATGGTGTTGAGCTTTGTCTTTATGAGGATTTGGGTCTTTGTGGCAGAGGAGAGGGAAAACATATGATACGAGAGGGTGTGGTGGAGTACGGTGGTGAATGTCCTGTTAACGTGAGTGGCGCTCTGACGGCAACAGGACATCCAGTCGGAGCTACTAGTCTCTACTATACCACCTTCCTTTTCTGGCAGCTTGCCGGGAAGACAAAGGAGAAGTGCGGCCAAGATGGGCTACAGGTGCCGAACGCAAAGAGGGCACTCATTACTGGTCATGGTGGCACGGGTTGTCAGGGCGCAGTAATAACTTTTGAGCGAGATTAATTAAAAAGATGAGAGGAAAAAACGAGGAGAAGTGAAAATGGCAGAAGAAAAAGGATTAACCGAGACAAAGTTAACAGTAAGACAAATAAAGAGAGGTCGAGAGAAGAAGTATAGGGACTATCCTGTGGTGGCAGATAACTCAACGGTAGCTCATGAACTTTGGGAGCCAATAGTCCACCTTGGATTATGGGATATCAAGGGACATCAGGTAGTAAAGGGTCCTTGGGGTGGTGGCACAATTGAAGAAGCGATGCGAAGGCCACCCAAAGAGTTTATGGTGATAGACCGTGCTAGTTTCGCTTTCTATTCCCACAGCTATGGCCTTGTTTCTCCGTTTTTCAGGGGGCTACTAGAGGGAAAGCTTATGGGAACAAGGTGCCCTAAATGCGGCACGGTGTATTGTCCTCCTCGAGCTCACTGCTGGAAGCCAGAGTGTAAGGTAGCTGACTGTTTTGAGAACTGGATAGATCTCCCATTGACTGGTATCATTCACACTTTTACAGTGCAGTGTTTGGCAGCAGCTCCTTTTGAGTACATGCTGCCTTTCTCAATGGGTTGGGTTCAAGTCGATGGTGCTGATACTACTTTGCCTACATTGCTGCACATTCCACCAAAGGAGATCTTCATTGGGAAAAAGGTGAAGTTTGAATTTGTGCCGGAAGGGAAGAGGAAGGGAGATTTGATGGATTTGTATGCCGTGGCAATGGTTCGGGGAGAGAAAGTTCCTGAATGGGCTTGCCTGCAGAGAGATCCCGAGGCAATGGAATTTGTCGAGACCTCGATGAAAGCCACCTTGGAATTCATCAAGAACAGGTATGGGATAGATAATGGTCCAGAAGCAAGGGGGTGGTGAGCCAGTTTGCTGGTTTGCTGGCTAAAGTCCACCGTAGGATGGGTATTAAGGAGGGAGCGTATGGATTTTAGCTTTACCGAAGAACAGAAGATGATTGCCAGCTCAGCCGGAGAAATAGCCAAGGATTTTCCTCCAGAATACTGGCGGGGAAAGGATCTCAGGGAGGAATTTGGCGAGGAGTTCTGGCAGGCGATAAGCAAGGCTGGATTTACCGGCCTGATAATTCCTGAGAAATATGGCGGCTCGGGAAAAGGCATGACAGAGTTGCTCATAGCAATGGAGGAGTTAGCTGCATGTGGCTGTGGGATGGCTGGCCCATGGTACCTCATCCTAACCGAGATTTTCGGTGGCTTAAGCATAATCCGGCATGGAACTGAGGAACAGAGGCGGAAATATCTTCCTGGCATGGCTTCAGGCGATATTGAATTTTGCATGGGCCTTACCGAACCAGACGCAGGCACAAATACCCTCGACACCAGAACAACGGCGAGGAGCGTGGATGGCGGATGGATAATAAGTGGCAACAAGACGTTCATTAGCGGGGCTGATAGAGCAAAGGGAATGATGATAGTAGCCAGAACAACGCCGGGGGAGAAAAGCGTCAAGAAAACAGATGGGTTGAGCCTCTTCCTTGCCGATTTGCCTGATCCAGCCGTTATGGTGACCGCTATCCCCAAGCATGGAATAAATTACTCCCATTCCTGTGACATTGGCATCAATGACCTGAATGTGCCGGAAAGCGCTTTGATGCCACCACTGGATGGTGGTTGGTATTCGCTACTTGACACTCTAAATACTGAGCGGATGTCTTTTGCCGCTGCAGCTATTGGCATTGCCAGGCTGGCAATGAGCAAGGCCATTGATTATTCCAAGGAAAGGAGAGTCTTCGCTGGCGTGCCGGTTGGAAGCTATCAAGGTTTACAGTTTAACTTAGCTGAAGCCTATGCTAACCTCGAGGCAGCAAAAGTCCTCAATTTTAAGGCTTCTACCCTGTACGATGGTGGGGCAGAGGTTAGAGAGGTAGGGGACATTGCAAACATGGCGAAGGTTGTAGCTGTTGAGAGTGGCATTGAAGCTGTTTACTGGGCGATGCAGACTTTTGGAGGCTATGGATATGCTCGGGAGTACGATGTCGAAAGGTGGTGGAGGGAAATAAACTTAGTTAGGCTTGCTCCAATTACACAGCAGATGGCCTTGAATTACATCGGGGAGCATGTACTTGGAATGCCAAGGTCCTATGAAACATAGATACCTTCCTGCCCCATATAGGGCTGTAGTACCTCAGGCACTAATACCGTGCCATTGGGTTGTTGGTAATTCTCAAGCACAGCGATAAGGACTCGTGGTAAGGCCAAGCCTGAGCCATTAAGTGTGTGAACAGAGCGAGGCTTAGCATCAGGTTCAGGGCGATAGCGAGTATTGACCCTTCTTGCCTGGAAGTCGCCACAATTGCTGCAAGAGCTGACCTCGAGCCACTCGTTAGAGCCAGGAGCCCACATTTCAATATCGTAGGTTTTGCAGGCAGCGAAACCAAGATCTCCAGTACATAGTTGCACTACACGGTAAGCTATAGCTAATCTACGGCATACATCTTCGGCATCAGCTACCAGATTTTCCAGCTCCTCGTTGGATGCCTCAGGCTCAGTGAACTTATAAAGCTCCACTTTGTCAAACTGGTGTCCCCTCTTGATGCCTCGGGTGTCTTTACCAGCGGCCATCTTTTCCCGGCGAAAGCAAGCGGTATAGGCAACGTAGTGAAGGGGCAAGACTTTGGCATCTAATATTTCATCACGATGCAAATTAGTTAAAGGCACCTCCGCTGTGGGTATGAACCAAAAATCATCTTCATCGTCATGGTAGAGATTATCGGCGAATTTGGGCAGGTTTCCTGAGCCTACCATGCATTCTCGCTTTACCATAAAGGGAGGGTAGATTTCCTTATAGCCGTGCTCCTTGACATGCAAATCGAGCATAAAAGAAATGAGCGCTCGCTGAAGATGTGCTCCTAATCCTTTTAGAACATAAAACCTGGTTCCCGACAGCTTTACTCCTTTAGGGAAATCTATTATGTCCAGATTTTCCCCCAGCTCCCAGTGAGGCAGTGGCTTAAAAGAGAATTCCTCTGGTTCACCCCAGGTACGCACTGTGACATTGTCGCTCTCGTCTCTTCCTAAAGGCACACTGGAATGAGGGATGTTTGGCAATCCTAGCAGCAGGGAATCAAGATTGCCCTTAGCCTCTTTGGTCTCCCGCTGCAAGGAGGATATCTGCTCTCCTAACTGGCGCATCTCAGCGATAAGCTCAGGTGGCTTCTCTTTGGTTTTGCCCAGCCGCTTGCTTGTCTCGTTATGTTGAGCCCGCAGTGTCTCGATCTGACGCAGCAAGTGGCGGTAATGGTCGTCGGTTTCAAGGACGGTTTCCACGGAGGCAGCATTGCCTCTTTTTTCCATTGCCTGACGAACAAGCTCAGGATTTTCGCGAATAAGCTTAATATCAAGCATCTTGTTTTGCCTTTAACTGGGGGAAGAGTATAACTTCGCGGATGGATTGCTGACCAGTCAGCAGCATTACTAGGCGGTCAATGCCTACCCCCAGACCACCAGTTGGTGGCATGCCGTACTCTAAAGCTTGAAGAAAATCCTCGTCGGCAATCTCGACTTCTTCATTGTCGACTTGCTGTTTCATCTGCTGCAAAAACCTCTCTCTTTGTTCCACAGGGTCATTGAGCTCAGTGAAAGCGTTGGCAACCTCCACCCCACCAATGAAGGTCTCAAACCTCTCTACTAGGCGGTCATTGCCTCGTTTTCTCTTAGCTAAAGGTGACATTTCTACTGGGTAATCGAGGAGAAAAGTTGGCTGGACAAGGTTTGGCTCAACAAAGGCAGAAATAAGTTTGTCAACAAGTTTACCTCTTGATGCCACATCAATGTCCGACAGATACTCAAAATCACCTTGAAATCGCTTAGCTGGTATTTCCGGTGCCTTTGAACGCCGGATGACGTCTCGGAGAGATTCGGCATCTGGATATTGCTCAAAGTCAATACCGCAATAATTCTCGATAGCCTCACGTAGATAGAGCCTTTGCCAGGGAGGAGCAAGGTCAATAGTCTCCCCATTACAGGTAATCTTGGTATTGCCTAGAACCTCTCGAGCAACGTAAGAGAACATCTCCTCAACCAAGTCCCTTATGTCATTATAGTCAGCATAAGTCTGGTAGCACTCGAGCAGCGTGAATTCGGGATTATGTTTGATAGAGATACCCTCATTGCGGAATACACGTCCCATCTCATAAACCTTGTCAAAGCCGCCTACTATTAGCTTTTTGAGGGGAAGCTCCAAGGCGATGCGCAGGTAAAGGTCTTTGTCAAGAGCGTGGTGGTGGGTGACAAAGGGATGTGCTAAGGCTCCTCCAGCCTGTGGCTGGAGAACGGGTGTCTCTGCTTCTATGAAGCCATGGTCATTGAGGAAATTCCTTATTGCGGTGACGATCCGACTACGTAGCATAAATACAGTTCTGGTCTCTTCATTGGCAATGAGATCAAGATACCTCTGGCGATAGCGCTTCTCTACATCAGCTAGCCCGTGCCACTTCTCTGGTAAGGGGCGAAGAGATTTGCACAGCATGCCAAAGTTGGATACCTCAAGGGTGGTTTCTCCAGTCTTTGTTCGGAAAAGCTCGCCTTCCACTCCTATAATGTCAGCGATGTCAATATCTTTAAGAAAGTCGTATCTCTCTTTACCCAGAAGGTCATGGCGAAAACACAGCTGTATTCTCCCTGAGCCGTCACGGATATCAAAAAAGGTCAGCTTGCCCATGGAGCGCTTAGCCATAACTCGCCCGGCGAGGGAGATAGCGTGTAACTTCCCCTTTTGTTGTTCAAAAAGAGCCAGCGCCTCGGTTGTAGTATGACTGGGATGATAAGAATGGGGATAGGGGTCTACCCCATAGGAAGCAATCCTTTTCAAACTGTCCAAGCGTTGCTCAGTTATGCGCTCTAATCTTGAACTCATAGGCTAAATTCCCAAAATCTCCTTAGCTTCTTTGGCCAGATGATTGGGCACCAATATCTTTACTTCACCTAAGCCGTCAACAGTAAGTCCATAAACTAAGCCAGCACTCTCATAGCTTAGAATGGCTGGGATGCCTTCGCTTTCCAGCCGTCCCTGGATCACATGTGCCTCTAAGTGTCTGGCAGTACAAATGGTAACAAATCGTTCCTTTGCAGACATACGCCTTGAGAGTAAGTAATATTGTAACAGAAACCTGTACTCGCTCCAATGCTGCATGCTTAGTCAGCACAAGCCCTTGACCCTTAGTAAGCAGGCAATATAGAATTCGTTTGGCCTCGTTGAACCTTTGTTATGGACTTGAATCTAAAGGAGGGAAGGTGATTTGTATGCACTGGGAAGACATATGTTACTAGAGCTGAAAGACTGCAACAGGGAGGTGCTGGATGATTTAGATTTTCTTAAAGACTGCGTTAACGAAGCTGCCATTTGCTGTGGCGCTACCGTAGTCGGCCAATCTTTCTACCATTTCTCTCCTCATGGGGTGAGCGGAGTGGCTAATATCGCCGAATCGCACATCTCCATCCATACTTGGCCTGAGTATCGGTATGCTGCTGTTGATGTTTTTACCTGTGGAGATGATGTGAAGCCGGGTGAAGCTGCCAAGTTAATAGTAGAGAAATTGGAAGCCAAAAACTACTCTGTAGTTGAGTTGCGAAGAGGCATTGTAGAGGATAGCCGGGTTGGTTATGCAACAAAATGAAAGACAAAGACCCTGATAAACATAAATGGTTTCATGACTATGTCAGCCCTAACCTTACTGTGTTGCATAGCGTCACGGACGTGGTGTATTCAGGTCAGAGTAAGCATCAGTCTATAGACATTATCAACACTGGCAGTTTTGGCGTTTGTCTTATCCTCGATGGAAAGATTCAGTCCAGCGAGAGCGATGAGTTTGTTTACCACGAGGCTCTAGTGCATCCGGTCATGCTCACTCACCCTAAACCAGAGAGGATATTCATTGCTGGTGGAGGGGAAGGCGCCACTCTGAGAGAGGTCTTGCTACACAAGTCAGTCGATAAGGCGACTATGGTAGACCTTGACAAAGAAGTGGTAGATATTTGCCGTCGATTTCTGCCCTCCTTTCATCAGGCCTCCTTTGATGACCCTCGTGTCGAGCTCCACTTCGCTGATGCCAGGGAATATCTGAAAGAATGCCCAGATAAGTTCGATATCATAATTATTGACCTAGCTGACCCTCTGGCAGAGGGACCAGCTCGTTTCTTATATACTCAAGAGTTCTACCAGATAGTCAAGCAAAGGCTCGAACCTGATGGCATTATATCTGTGCAAGCTGAATCTGCCACCTGGGCTGATTTACAAAATTTCGCTACTATTGTCAACACTTTAAGAACCGTTTTTGCAGCAGTCCGCCCCTATCAAGTACACGTACCTTCGTTCACCAGCTTATGGGGGTTTATCTCTGCCTCGGACAATCTAGACCCCACCAAATTAGTGCCTGGGGAGATTGACGCCAGAATCCGGGCAAGAATGTCAAAAGAGCTAAAGTCATATGATGGGCTCACCCATGAGGCTATGTTTGCCCTGCCCAAACACATTCGCCAGCAGCTAGCCACAACCAGAAAAATCACCACTGACAGAGAACCCATTTCTGCTTATTAGCTTGACTTCCTCGTTTTCCTTCAGCTTTGCTGGTTATTATCTCGTCAGCCACCACTTACCGGCGAAAAATCCGTGAAACCCTAGAGACACTGATGCCCGTTTTTGTTTTCAAGTTTGCCCAGAGAGAAGCTAGCTATCTCTTTTGCTTCAAAACATCATATAGGATGGCAAAAGTCTGGAAGTTCGCTTTCAAAGGTAATCAGCGGCATCGGGGTAAAGTTTAGATGAGTATGGCTAAGGCAAGTTTGATTTTTTTGAAGCTGTGTCCGCCCGTGTTATAATGCTGTTTAGCCCTTATGGAAATCCTAGCCTCGCTTAATCCTGCCCAGAGACAAGCCGTAGAAGCCATTGAGGGTCCAGTGCTTATCTTAGCTGGCCCTGGCAGCGGTAAGACCAGAGTAATCACCCACCATGTTGCTTACCTGGTCAAAGTCTGTGGCGTAAGTCCACAGCGGATTATGGCTGTCACCTTCACCAACAAGGCTGCCCGTGAAATGAAAGAAAGGTTAGAACAACTTCTGGGGCCGGTGGGTGAAGCTTTGACTCTGGGCACTTTCCATGCTATTTGCAGTCGAATTCTCCGTCATCAGGGTCAAGCCATAGGGCTTAACTCCAGTTTTGTCATTTATGATGATGAAGACCAATTGAATTTGCTGAAGCGGAGCCTTCAGGAATTGAATCTTGACCCTAAGCAATATGCTCCTCGCACGTTACAATCAGCCATTGGCGCTGCCAAGAGCCGCCTTATCACTCCTCACGGCTACGCCCAGCAGGTTAATAGTTATTTTGAAGAAATAGTGCATAGGGTCTACCAGCGCTATCAACAGTTGCTAAGTCAAAGTGAGGCCGTAGATTTCGATGATTTGCTAATGAAAACGGTACAGCTATTCAATGACCATCCAGAAATTCTTAGCAGATACCAGTCACGTTATGTTCATGTCTTAGTTGATGAGTTTCAGGATACCAATATTGCCCAATATGAGCTCACGAGGCGGTTGGCAGGCGGATATCACAATATCTGTGTTGTTGGTGATCCTGACCAATCGATTTATTCTTGGAGGTTCGCCGATTTGCGCAACATCCTGAGTTTTGAGAGGGATTATCCTCAAGCCAAAGTGGTGTATTTGGTGCAGAATTACCGCTCCACCAAGACGATCCTAGAGACGGCTTCAGACGTTATCTCGGCGAACGAGCAACGCAAGCCAAGAGACTTATGGACGGAGAATGAAGTTGGCTCTGCGGTGGTTATTATTGAGAGCTACAGTGAGGAAGGAGAGGCTCAATCAGTGGTCAATGAGATAGAAAGGCTAGCCAGCCAGGAGCAGATATCGCTTAAAGGCTGTGCCGTGATGTATCGGGTCAATGCTCAATCACGAGCGTTGGAGGAGACTTTTATGCGCTACGGAGTGCCGTATAAGCTTGTTGGTGGCACACGCTTTTATCGTCGACAGGAGATCAAGGATATCATTGCTTACCTTAGAGTCATTCATAATCCACATGACAACGTCAGTTTGGCTCGTATCATAAATACTCCTGGGCGGGGCATCGGTCAGGGAACTCTCAGCAAGCTTCAGGCTTGGGCCGCGTCCGAAGGTGTCTCTCTTTATGATGCTTTAAAGCAGGCGATGGATGGTAAGGCTCTATTCTCTCGTGTTGTTCAAGCCTTGACTGGATTTGCTGCTCTTCTCGATAGACTCATTGCTAGAAGTCTTGAGCTGGACCTTGTTGAACTATTGAATGAGATATTGGAGCATACTGGGTATAGAGAATACATTTTGGAGAAGGATGGTGGGGAGGAGAGATGGGAAAATGTAATGGAGTTGAAAAGCGTTGTCAAGGAATATGCTGAGCTTAAGCCTGAAGAGGCTTTAGCTGCCTTCTTGGAGAAGGTTAGCCTGGTATCAGATATAGATGAGCTAGATGAGAAGGCCGATACTGTAACCCTAATCACTTTGCACCAAGCTAAAGGATTGGAATTTCCTGTCGTTTTTATTGTTGGCATGGAAGAGGGGATTTTGCCCCATAGGAAATCCTTTGATGACCCAGAAGAAATGGCCGAGGAGCGTCGGCTTTGCTATGTTGGTATAACTAGAGCTGAGAAGCGACTTTACCTCTTGCGCAGTTACCGCCGCAGTTTGTTTGGCAATAGCTCGGCGAACCCGCCGTCACGCTTCCTCCAGGATATTTCGGCACATCTGGTGACCACCAAGAGATTATGGGAGGAGGAAAACCTGAGCTTACCGGATACTGTTTATTCCCAGCCGTTGACTCACTCTCTGGGCACTCTGGATTTGAAAGTGGGCGATTGGGTGCGCCACAGTAAATTTGGGGATGGCGTAGTGACGGATTGTTTTCCTGACAAAAGGGATCAAGTAGTAGCCGTGTCCTTCAGGGAGGCTGGAGTTAAGAAGCTGCTGCTCAGCCTAGCGCCTTTACAGAAAATCGAAAAAGACCAAGATTTTCCTGCGTAAACTATTGACAAGATACACGAAAGCGGGTAGTGGGTCAATTTGAAAAGTGGATTGTCCAAAATAAAGTACTAATAGGTCATTGACACCATTGAGGTTTGGCGGATATCATAAAGTTATGAAAAGGATAATGGTTCGATGACACAATTAATAGGTGCTTTATGCAACAATAAAAGCACTGTTGTTACCGTATCAGACCGGATGGTAAGTTCGGGAGATATGACGATAACTTTCGAGCCTGATAGGCCTAAGTATAATAAAATCACAGGCAAGTGTGTAGTATTAACGGCAGGAACGCTTCTAGAACCTTGCCTTATAGAAGATATCCAGGAAAAAGGCAAGAATGAACTTGATATACGAAAACTTGTCCAGGTATGTAAAGAGGAATTCTCACTTGCGAAAGCTAAACGTATTGAAGAGGAGATTCTACGCCCACACGGTTTTAACTCCTTCGGTGATTTTCATGAAAAGTCTCAAAGGTTGCATGATGCCATTATTATGCAACTCAATGAAGCCATACGGCGGCATTCACTTGATTTAGTTCTTCTTGTGGCAGGGGTAGATGATAAAGGTGGCCATCTATGGATAGTAAGTGACCCAGGAAGTGATGCTTGTTTTGATGCAGTCGGCTTTTGTTGTCCAGGCGTAGGCCAACGGCATACTGACCCCGTGTTTGCTTTATATCGGTACAGTTCAGCCATATCACCTAAAGAAGCGTTATTGATTGCCTATGAGGCTAAGAAAAGGGCGGAGATGGCAGGTGGTATTGGCTTAACTACAGACGCGACTATTATTTCTGAAGATGGTATTAAGGAGATTGTTCCTGAAACTCTTCAAGAATTGGAGGAAATACATCGTGACCAAAAAGAAAGACCTTGGCAAGAGTGGCTCAAATCCAGAGTCGAGAAGATCAAAATTGACACAAGATCTCTTTGAATTGCGTAGATTCCGGTGGAGACTCAGACGGTATGTCAACTTGCCCTTGGAATATACTGAAAAACACGTCCAAGATGAGGAGAAGGGGGCTAAGGTTGCTTAATCACCCCCTCGACCTTCAACTGTATTATTTCATCAACCGTCCAGATATGATTACTTATTCCTGCTGCCATGGCTGGCGTTTTCGGATGTGGATTAGTAAGCGTCTTATGTGACCTTGCGAAGCTGTAATACATGAAGTGGAGAGCTACGGCATATTCAAGATTCTCTATCTTCTTTGAGAACGCATTAGTTAACCTAGTAAATCGCCTCATACTCATTCGCATTGTAAGATTCTGCCGTTCGATGTAGCTTGTAGATATTCTCTTTATGTCAGGAGAACCATTTACCAGTTTTGCTTTTGTGTGAGTACATTTTGGTGGACTATAGCGCCCGTATGGGTCTTGTGTGTTACCGTAGTATTTGACTAGCATGGCATAATCTATATCATCGTCAAAGGCATTTCTTACTGCATCATAATACATTCTGTGCCCGTCTGTAGTGAGTTGAACACGATTTGAAAGACGCTCCTTAATATCTTTGGTGAACTCATAGGCGTATTCTGGTTCACGTAAACCCACAAGCCAACTTAAACCTAATTTTGTATCGGCATCAAGTGCTACGAATGTCCATACATCACCATAGCCAAATTGCTTTCGCTTGTCTTCTGGTACATTCTTTTGCTTGGCGTAGCAGAATGACCAGATTTCATCACATTCTACCCTTTGGCATGATAGATTTCTTAGATTTTTATCCTGATACTCAGCACAGGCTTTGCCAACATCACGAAGTAACCTAATGACTGTTCCCTTAGCTGTATCAGTAATGCGACAAGTAGCACGAATAGAATTGCCTTCAACTAATGCTTTGATAACTTGGGTACGCTTTTCAAGACTTAACCTATTCATGCTTATATTATACATGACCGCTCAAGCATTGTCAATAGGCTAAGGGATAAATCATCATGAAAATATTGACAATTCTCATATGGATGCTAGAATTTATTAAAGGCAAAAGAGAGGGGGTAAGGATGGCAAATGTATTTGATGTGGCAAAATACATTTTAGAAAAGCAGGGCTCCATGACCACGATGAAACTACAGAAATTGGTGTATTATTGCCAGGCGTGGTCTCTTGTATGGGATGAAAAACCCTTATTCAATGAGAAAGTACAGGCTTGGGCTAGTGGCCCCGTGGTTAAGGAGCTATATGATATTCATAAAGGCATGTTCAGAATCTCGGATATTCATAAGGGCAATATGAACAATCTCCACGATGAAGAAAAAGCAACTATAGACGCAGTATTAGTTGCTTATGGCGATAAATCTGCACAATGGCTTGCCGACTTAACTCATATGGAACAACCCTGGAATGATGCCCGCAAAGGATATGACCCTGGAGATAACTGTGAAAATGAGATTACCTTAGCTTCAATGGCTGAATATTATAGCTCTATGCCACCTGATAGTGACCCAGTTTAATGGCAAAACGGAATCCCCAAAAGAGTCGAGGCATAAATTTACCCCCTAACAAAATCCCCCATAAGTTAAAAGATCCGATTTCTTTTGAAACCTCAAACTTTATATGGCGTGTACATAATGGATACATAGATTACGACCATGAAAAGTTTGGGTGGTGTAGAGTAGACATACGGTATTTCTTAAGAAAGATAGTCCAATCGTTGCAAACATATGAAGGATTGACATGGCAAGAAGTAAAACAGAAGAACCATTGCCATCCTTGGGGTACAGACGATATACCTAAAGAATGTGCCAAGAGATTGACAGAGCATCAAATAGATGTTGAGCAGTTATACCAAATACCGTTGGGAAACAAGCCAAGAATAATTGGCTATAAAGATGGGCAGATATTTTATCTCATGTGGTGGGATAAAGAACATAAATTTTGTCCAACGAAAGCGAAATAACTACCTACTCCATCTAACTTGTGCAGCTTTCTTAGCTATCTCACTCCGTTGCTCCGGCGTTAACTTTTCAGCCCTAGCCTTACCACCCTTCAGGCCACCAAGCCTACCCAGAGCTACAGCAGCAGGGTTTTTATCACTTGATTGAGTAGCTTCACCAACAATCTCAGAAGCTATTACATTTACATCTTTACTTGACCGCTTAGGCATACTTTCATTGTATGCTTATGGTCTTTAACTGTCAAGTCTTATGAATTTGAAATTGACCCACTACCCGAAAGCGTGTAAAATTGGGTTAAATGCCTATTACGGTTTTAGCTCCAGAAGTAATCTCTAAGATCGCTGCTGGGGAGGTAATTGAGCGGCCGGCTTCAGTGGTAAAGGAGTTAGTGGAGAACTCGCTGGATGCCGCAGCCAGTCAGATCAGTGTAGAAGCACAAGGTGGCGGAATAGACTTAATTAAGGTAAGTGACGACGGGGCGGGTATTTCAGCATCAGAAGTGGAGCTCGCCTTTTGCCGATATGCCACCAGCAAAATTAGCGACTTAGACGATTTGGGGAGTATCTCCAGCCTTGGCTTTCGGGGTGAGGCCTTGCCCAGCATGAGCGCTGTGGCTGAAGTAGAGATTTCCACCAAAACATCTGTGGATACTATTGGTAGCTATGTATACTTGAGGAAGGGCACCGCAGTTGGTAGAGAGAATCGTGCTAGACCTTTAGGCACCACTGTAGCTGTGCGCCGATTATTCCGCTATTTGCCGGCTAGGCTCAAGTTTCTGAAATCGGTGAATACAGAGAACAGTCATATTGCCAACGTATTGAGCCATTATGCACTGGCTTTTCCTGAGGTCAGGTTCACCTTGCTCCTTGATAAACGGCTTAGCTTACGTAGCACGGGCAATGGCGATATGCGTGATGTAGTGAGCCAGATATACGGTTTAGAGCTGGCCCAGGCGATGCTGGTGGTAGAAGGCAGGGATAGCATTATTAAGGTTAGCGGCTTGGTGAGCCCACCGTCCTTAGCTCGCCCTAACCGTAGCTATCTCAGTTTCTTTATTAATCGAAGGTGGGTACGCAGCCCCTTACTGGTTAGAGCAACTGAGGAGGCCTATCATGGCTTGCTCATGGAGGGCAAACATCCCGTCGCTATAATTAGCATCTCTTTGCCACCTGAGGAAATTGACGTCAATGTCCATCCTGCCAAAGCTGAGGTGAAGTTCTGCCACGAGCAGGCTGCCTTTGCCAGCGTAGAAGAGGCGATAGAGGGAGCGTTAGCCAGGGTGCCCGTGGCTACCAGAGCCAGTGCTAAGATTCTGTCTTTCCCGGTTACTTCCCGCCAGCAGCAGAGCACCTGGGTAGTGAGTGAAAAGGAGCCAATTTCTGTTGCCCCGTTACCTATTCCTGGCTTGCCGGTGCTGCGTGTAGTGGGACAGCTGGCCAATACCTATGTTATTGCTGAGGGGCCTGAGGGACTTTACCTGATTGACCAGCATGCTGCCCATGAGCGCATACTTTTCGAGAGGATACTAGCCCAGTGGTCACGCCAAGAGGTTGAGGTTCAAGGCCTACTCCAGCCGATCACCATAGAACTTAGCCCCAGGGAAGAACAAATGTTGAACACTAACCGGGAAAATCTGGCCCAATTCGGCTTTACCATCGAGCCCTTTGGCAGCAGAAGCCATTTAGTCCGCGCTGTGCCAGCAGTGGCGGCTACAGATACTATTGAGGCGATAAGGACGTTGCTTGATAGACTAGCTAGCAAGGAGAATGCAACTCCTTGGGAAGAGAAGATAGCAGAATCGCTTGCCTGTCACAGTGCCATCAGGGCGGGACAGCAGCTAAGTAATGAAGAGATGAGAGAATTAATAAGGCAATTAGAGCAGGCTAAGCAACCAAGAACCTGTCCCCATGGCCGGCCAACCATGATTCATTTGAGCTCACATCAGTTAGAGAGGGAGTTTGGTAGAATAAGCTAGGCTCAGCTTCTTGACTGTCTGAGTTCATGATAGCGCAGAAGTCGGTCAACAGCTTTGGCTGCACCTCCTATTGAGTTATAGACAGCAATGCCGGCTTCATAGCATTTCCTCTGGGCCTTGAGCATCCATTTACAGTCCTCCTCAAAGACGAGAAAGTGAATTACCACCACGAGCGGCTTGGTAAGCTCCCTGTAAGCCCTAAGAACATCCTGCAAAAGGAACTCCCACGTCTCGGCACGGGGAGGAGGAAGCGAAGTAATGCTAAAAGGAAAATGAACCATGGTCAGGTCTATATTATCGCTGTTATCCAGCACCTTGAGAATGTCATGGAATCCCACCCTCCAGGCGTCAGCGGAAAGGTCAACTGGATTGTTCAGGATTGTTCCCGCCTCGCTTCCAAGCAAGTTGCTGAGTTCCTTACGGGTAACTGGGGGAAAGCGCGGTACCATAAGCCCAGCACCAGCACAATCATCAGCCAGCAACACGGTAGTGCCACCACCAACGCCAAGGACAGCAGTTCTTCTCCCCGCAGGCAAAGACAAATAGGAAAAGGTCACTGCCATATCTATCAACTCCTCTAAGCTATATACCCTTACTGCACCGACCTGATGCAGAAGTCCATCCCATACCCTCTCAGATCCAGATAGACTACCGGTATGTGAGGCTGCCGCTACTGCTCCAATCTCGCTGGTTCCCGCTTTAAGCACTACGACCGGTTTTGTGCTAGCTGTCTTGCTCAAAGCCTGCTCAAAACGCTGGCCATTATTAACTCCCTCGATATAAGCAGTTATTATTTTCGTATCGGGGTCATCAGCTAGATACTCAAGCAAATCGCTCTCGTTAACATTACAGGCATTGCCATAGGAAATCGCCTTGCTGAATCGAATTCCTCGCTGAGCTGCCGCTCGAATCAGGTAGATTGCGTTGCCTCCGCTCTGGCAGATAAGCCCCACCGAGCCGCTCTCGTTGGAAGAGTCAGAGACAAAAGCTAATCCCCCTTTAGGGTGATATACTCCCATACAATTGGGCCCGATAACCCGTATTCCGCTTTGGCGAGCTAAGGAGCAAGCCGCTTTTTCTAATTGGTCACCTTCCTTGGTGGCAGTTTCGGAGAAGCCTGAAGTGTAGAAATGAACACCCTTAACTCCTTTAGCCGCGCAGTCCCTCATTAACTCCAGCGCGGCTGAAGCTGGAATACAGGAGATGACATAATCGACAGGCTCGGGGATATCCTTAACATTAGGATATACTTTCAAGCCCTTGACTTCGCCCCCTTTGGGATTCACTGGATAAATCTTGCCTTTGAAACCGCAATGTAACAACGAGTTTAGGTAGTTTATCCCGCCAAATCCTGCCCCCTCACTCTTTGTAGAAACCCCTGCGATTGCCACTGACCTGGGGTTGAAGATACCGTCCAAATCCGAGTGATCCATTTTGTCTTTCTCTATCGGCTGTTTATAGTGAAACTCGAACGACCAAGCCTGTTGCCACCCGAAGTTACATATCTTATCATTGCTCCAATGAATACACCAAACTCTCTTGGTCAACTGGGCAAACACCAGACAATAGGTTAGAATAGGTGTCTGTTGAAACAACCATGCCAGTGAAAGGAGGAAATAGGCAGTGGGGAAAGGTCAAATTCTAAATCAGCCAAGATTGTTAACCGAGGTCGAGTCCAAACAGCTTCTCGAGCGAGCAGGGATACCTGTTACCAAAACAAAGCTGGCCAGGAGTAAGAAGGAGGCTATTTCTGTAAGCAAAGAGATGGGCTTTCCCGTAGTGCTGAAAATAATTTCTCCTGATGTGGTTCATAAAAGCGATTCCGGCGGCGTCAGATTAGGGTTAGCCAACGGTGCTCAAGTAGGCAGAGCCTACAGTGAAATCATGTCATCTGTGAGACAAAGGTATCCCCAGGCTGCCATTCAAGGCGTGTCGGTGCAGCCCATGGCTTCAACAGGCACGGAGGTTATTGTTGGCATGAGCAAGGATCCTCAATTCGGGCCTGTGCTCATGTTTGGCCTTGGCGGTGTGCTGGTAGAAGTGTTGAAGGATGTATCTTTCCGGATAGTCCCGGTTACCAAACGGGACGCCAGCGAGATGATCAGGGAAATAAAAGGCTATCCTCTGTTACAGGGTTATAGAGGACAGGAAGCAGTCGACGTTGCCTCTTTGGAAGGCCTGATAGTTAGAGTATCTGAGTTCATTGAGCAAAACCCTCAGATAAAAGAACTTGACCTTAATCCCGTCTTTGCTTATAGGGATAAGGCCGTAGCTGTTGATGCCAGGATAGTGTTGGAGGCCTGACAACCAGCAAAGTCAGACCACTCAGCACATACGAAGGAATCTTTTGTCAATACTGTTAGCTGCCTTTCCCGGTGGTCTTGTACCTGGCACTGGCATGGCAGTGCTGTCCCACAGGATTAAGACAGGAGATGGAAGAGAAAGCGTCCATGAAACGGTTCGGAATCATTGCTGATGACCTGACCGGTGCCATGGATACGGGAGCGGGTTTTGTCAGAATCGGACTGGACTCCGTTATCTCCTTTGGCAATGAGTTAGAGTCACAGGCTAGTGTAGTGGTTATCAGCACCGATAGCAGAGCCGATGACAGCGAAACAGCCTACAGGAAGACAAGAAAGGAAGCCGATAAACTTGCCGGCCTATATGTTTATAAGAAGATTGACTCAACGATGCGAGGAAACATTAGTAGCGAACTGTGGGCGGTGATAGACGCACTGCACATGGAGAAAACCATAGTGTGTCCGGCGTTTCCTGCCAACAATCGCACCGTTGTTGATGGGAAACTTCTAGTGGAAAATACACCTGTAAATGAAACGTATTTTGGGCATGATCCCACTTGTCCTGTAACGGAGGCTCACATACCGACGCTGCTGCAAAAGCAAGGTGGCTTTCAGGTAGGCAGCATAGATTTGGAGGGAGTGAAGAAGGGACCATCTTACATTGCTCAGCAGATTTCGGAGAGTGAGGAGAGGGTGCTAGTAATTGACGCCGTAGAACAGGTTCACCTGAGACATATTGCTAGGGCTTTAGCCATGGGTGGCAGCTCTTGGTTGCCTTGTGGTTCAGCCGGGCTAGCTAGTGAGTTGCCCTTAGCCTTTGGCTGTAGAACGAGAGATGTGAAACCAGCCGACCCAATGATGAGTCGGAATCCGGTATTGTTAGTGATTGGGAGCCGTAATGATGCTACGGCTAGACAACTCAAGGAAGCTGAGACCCGCTTAAATCTTCCTCTGATCTCAATTGAGCCAAGCGAATTTGCTCACAGGAAAGGGAGAATAGCTAGGATAAACCAGCTTGCAGGGGAAGTGAGCAACCTTATAAGCTGTGGAAAGAGTGTTATCATCAGTTCAACGCTAAGCCGCTATGTGCCAGCTTTGACAGGGTCTACTGCTGGTATCCTGGCAGCGATAGCAGTGAGGGTGGCACGACGGTGGGATATAGCCGGGCTCATCTTAAGTGGTGGGGATGTTGCCAGAGCGACATGCGAAGCTCTAGGAGTCACTGGGATAAGAATACTGAGGGAACTTCAGCCAGGAATCGTCGTAGGGGAGATGACAGGAGCCGTGAAGGAAGGGATGAGAGTTGTTACTAAAGCAGGAGGATTTGGCAGCGACGATGCCATAGTTGATACTATTTGTTACTTGAGAGGGAACGAGAAAGGTGGAGCAGAGGAGAAAACCTGTACTCGGCATAACCATGGGTGACCCCACTGGCGCTGGCCCTGAGATCATAGTCAAGGCATTGTTCTCGGAGGAAATCAGTGGTCTGTGTAGAGCTATAGTTATTGGCGATGCTTCTGTGATGCGCACTGCGGCTGACATAGTGAAAATACCAGCAGGAATCAGGATTATCAACAATGTAGGTGAAGCAGAATTTGCCAGTGGCCTGATTGAAGTGATTGACCTAAGGAATGTGGATATGGAGGCATTGGTGCGTGGACGGGTGGATGCAATGGGGGGAAAAGCAGCTTACGCCTGTGTAGAAAGGGCAACTGAGTTGGCTCTAACTAGGGAGATAGATGCTGTAGTCACGGCTCCGCTCAACAAAGAGGCGTTAAACAGGGCAGGATATACCTACTCAGGCCACACGGAAATTCTGGCGCACCTATGCGATGTGAATGATGTGGTCATGATGCTTGTAGCCGGTAACCTGCGGATAGCACATGTAACCACCCATGTTTCATTGCGCCAGGCCTGCGATTTGGTGACCAAAGACCGAATCCTGCGTGTATTGGAGCTAAGTTACGCAGGAGTGCGAAGGATGGGAGTGGCAGAGCCTCGCTTGGTTGTGGCTGGGCTCAACCCACACGCTGGTGAAGATGGGCTGTTTGGTAAAGAAGAGAAAGAACAGATATTGCCGGCAGTAGAAGCAGCTAGAAAATTGGGGTTGGATGTGACAGGCCCACTGCCTCCGGATACGGCATTCCTTCGGGCTTGGCGAGGGGAGTTCGACATCGCTATCGCTATGTACCATGACCAAGGCCATATACCCATGAAGATGGTTGGTTTTGATGAAGGTGTAAATGTGACATTGGGTTTACCAATTATCAGGACTTCGGTGGACCATGGAACAGTCTTTGGCAAGGCAGGAAAAGGCACTGCACGTCCGCAGAGTATGATTGAGTCCATAAAGCTTGCTGCTATGATGTGTCGCGGGTCACAATGATATGCCTTAAACATAAACCAAAATCGCATCACCCAGCAAAGATGGCGTGAAAGGAGGAGCAATGTTTAGAACCCGAATTACCGAAATGTTAGATATCCAATATCCGATAATCCAGGGTGGAATGATCTGGCTGTCGAGGGCAGAATTGGCGGCAGCAGTATCTAATGCTGGTGGTCTGGGTATATTGTCTTCTATCACTTTCCCGACAGCCCGGGAGCTGCGTGAGGAAATTCGGAAGACAAAAGCCCTCACCGATAAGCCCTTCGGGGTAAACTTCCCGATATTTCCCGCGACCAGACCTACGGAGGGGATGGAAAAATATATTGATGCAGCTATCGATGAAGGGGTGAGGGTCGCTGAGACGTCGGGACAGAATCCAGAGCCGTATATGAAGCAGTTCGGAGATGGTGGCGTGAAAGTGATACACAAAGTTCCTGCGGTAAGATTCGCTCAAACTGCGGAGAGAATAGGGGTAGATGCTGTAGCTATATTTGGTTGTGAGGGGGGTGGCCATGTGGGACTGGATTACGTTACGTCTCTTGTCCTCATACCTCGAGCGGTGGACTCAGTTAAGATACCGATTGTTGCTGCCGGCGGATTTGGGGATGCCCGTGGACTTGTTGCTGCGCTGGCACTGGGTGCTGAGGCAGTGCTGATGGGCACCAGGTTCATGGCGAGCAAGGAAAGCCCGGCCCACCCCAGAATAAAAGACTATCTGGTAACAGCCAGGGAGACAGACACCATGCTTATTGAGCAGTCTATTCGGAATACTGCGCGGGTGATAAAAAATAAACCGGCACAAGAGACACTGGAACTGGAGCAAAAAGGAGCTTCACTGGAGGAGCTGCTTCCTGTAATAAGTGGGCTAAGAGAGAAAGAATTGTTTGAAACCGGCAGCCTTGATGCAGGGATTATGCACTGCGGTCAAGTGAGCGGGCTAATTGGTGAAATACCCACAGTGAAGGAAATCATTGATGACATCATCAGTGAAGCCGAGTCCATATGTCATCGCTTGCAGCAGCTTGCTTGAGCCGAGTGACCGAATACCCTGCAGTTTCAGCATTTGGTGCGAAACTGTGAATAATCAGCCAGGTGGGCCAGAGCCCTGATAGCTCTGTCGGAACTGGGGAAGACCAACGTTTTGCCGGTCTTTTCCAACTCGTTTTTGGCTTCGTCACCCAAGGGGCCAAATAGGTGGAAGATCAGTGGTTTGTCTGGATAGTCTTTGGTTACTTCTTCTACGAGCTGGCGAAGCTCAATGTGAAGTGCGGGTTTGTAGGGGTTAAATATACATAGAACTGCACTTACCTGTTCATCGCAGATGAGGTTCCTCACCGCTGCCTCTTCCATCTGGAAAAGCGAATGTTTAGAGATCATCGTTCCTGGCCATATGTCCACCGGATTGCCTATGGCTAACCAAGATGGAGACAGGGCGCCAAGTGTCTCTGCGGTTGTCGAGGGTAGCTCAGCTAGCTCCAAGCCGAACTTTTCACAAGCATCGGCTCCCATGATGCCATACCCCCCTGTGTAGGTGACGATGCCAATTTTCCTTCCTCGCATCAAAGGCAATACACGGAAAGCTCTCATCGCATCACAAAAATCTTCCATGTCACTTGCTCTAATCACACCAGACCCTTTAAGTGCCGTGTCCCATATTTCATCCCTGCCGGTCAATGAACCTGTATGAGATTGAGCAGCCTGAGCAGCCTGCCCGCTTCTTCCTGTCTTCAAAGCAACTACAGGCTTCTTCTTAGCTACTCTCTTGACCACTGTTAGAAACCGCCTGCCATCCTTGATACCCTCGATGTGCAAGGCAATTACTTTTGTCTCAGTATCCTGTTCGAAGTATTCCAGGCCATCAGCAAGGTCAATATCACAGGCGTTGCCTAGATCGATTCCCTTGCCTAGCACTCTCAGATTGGCGAAACCTTCGAAGAAAGCCCCAGTCTGACAGATCAAACCAACGGGTATCCTCTCCATCTTTGCCCCAATAAAGGACGAACTGAAGTTGATGTTAGCATTAGCTGTGCCAAAGGTGTTGGGACCCAGTATCCTGGTTTCGTTCCCTTTGATGAGATTGTCTATTTCCTCCTGTAATCGCTTACCCTCTGCGTCGTTAGCATCGGTAAGGCCTTGCGTTACTATTGTTATGGCTGAAATGCGCTTGTCAACACATTCCTTGACTACGCCAGGAACCAGAGACCTGGGTAAACTTATCACTGCTAGGTCAACCTTCTCAGGCAGTTCCTCCACATTGGGATAGGTCTTGACTCCCAGAATCTCACTGGTATTAGGATTGACGGGGTAAATACGCCCTTCGTAGCCGTAACTGAGCAGGTTTTCCAGGATGTTAAATGCTTCCTCCCCGGTACGTCGCGATGCCCCGATAATGGCTACAGATTTGGGTTCCACAAATTGCTTCATTTGGTTTACAACATCCATAGCTGCTGTACCTCCGTTTACTTTTAGTCAAAACACCCAAATTTAAACTGTCATGCAAGGCGACGTCAAAAACTGAAGTGCCTTCCCGCAATGTTACCAAGAAATGGCTAATTTGATAAACTGTTAAGCAGCCGAGAGGGTAAGCAGCAAGACCATAGTTTCATGAAGCCGGAACTGAGCAGGCAGATGAGGTAATCAGTTGTCTGAGAAGAGACTTAAAGAGTTTGAGCCTGTTTTCTATCCTAAGTCTATCGCTGTTATTGGCGCCTCAGCTGATGAAAGAAATTTTGGCCACAAGTGGGTTAGGGCGTTAATCTCTGCCGGTTTTGACGGATCTATCTATCCAGTTAGCTATGGTGGCGGTACTATTGCTGGACTGGAGATCTCTCCCGCCCTAACATCGGTTCCTGGTGAGGTGGACTATGTAATTGCCTCTGTTTCTCGGCAATCGGTCCTCGGATTGCTCGACGACTGCATTGCTAAGAAGGTTAAGGCGATTCAATTCTTTACTGCCGGATTCAGCGAAATAGGCACACATCAGGGGCGGGAGCTGGAGGAACGGATGGTGACGAAGGCAAGGCAAGGCGGCATCCGCATCATTGGGCCTAACTGCATTGGTATCTATTGCCCGGAGCACAGGATACCGCTGGGCCCGTCTCCCTTGGGGAAAGTTGGCATAAGTGGCTCTGTGGGCTTTGTCTCTCAGAGTGGTGGCATTGCAGCTAAACTAGTCGAGGTTGGGATAGCTCGTGGCATCAACTATAGCAAAGGCGTTAGCTTTGGAAATGGAATTGATTTAGATGCCAGCGATTTTCTGCAATACCTGACTGCTGATGCAAAAACTACAGTTATTGGTGCTTACCTCGAGGGCACAAGAGATGGGCGCCGTCTTTTTGATATTGTGAAGGGGATGACCAAAGTCAAACCGCTAGTCATCTGGAAGGGGGGGAGGACAGAAGTTGGCGCTCAGGCGGCTATGTCTCACACTGGCTCCTTGGCCAGCTCAGCAGCGGTCTGGTCAGCTATGTTGAAACAAGTTGGTGCCATAGAGGCACATAGCTTGGAGGAACTGAGCGATGGTTTGCTCATGTTTCAACATCTTGGAGATTGGAGAGGCAGCAACATAGCTATTGTTGGAGGACTAGCTGATGGCGGTGGTGGCATCTCGGTATCGGCCAGCGACATTTGCACTGAGACTGGGCTGAACGTGCCACCTCTTTCTAGCCAGACAAGGGAGGAATTGACCAAGCTTCTCGGGGAGGTGGGTGGGATTTTTCGTAATCCGATTGATGTAAGCCAGGCACAAAGTCGCGATCCGTTGGCTTTGTCTAGGGCTATGCGACTAATAGTGGAAGACCCCATTGTTGAACTTGTCCTGGTTCAGGAAGATGTGGACGTCCTGCTATCGTATTCTTCCCTTAAGGAAGTGGAGAGAATAAATGAATTCTTTATAGAATTCAGGGGCGGGCAAAGTAAACCTTTGGTAATTGTGTTGCCCCCGGGCTCCTCTGAGCCAGAGCGTCTGAGTTTGGAGCGGAAGCTTTCAAAAGCTTCTATAGCTGTCTTTCCCACCATGGAGCGCGCTGCCAAAGCTATTGTGGCAGTCAATAGCTGGTTCGGCTTTAAGAAAGGAGCAGAAAGCAGCGGGCAGCCTTTGCAATAAGTCGCACTTCAAGCTATAATCAGCGTCAATGCCTTTTTCAGAAGAGATTGATTTAACTTCCATAGCAGAAGTATCTCACCTGCTAATCCAGAAAGGATATCAAAGTTATATTGTTGGTGGCTTTATCCGGGATAGTCTCCTGGGTAGGCAAACTAACGATGTTGACATTGCTGTTAACGGAGATGCTGTGGCTGTAGCCCGGGCGGTGGCCCGAGCTTTAAAAGGCAAATTTGTTCTGCTTGATGATGTGAACTCCATAGCTAGGGTAGTGGTGATCAGTGATCGGTTGCCAGAAGGCAGTCGACAAGATCAAGAATCCTGTGAGCCTGAGTGGCATCTTGATTTTTCCTCCTTCTCCCAAAACATCGAGGCTGACCTCGCCCGCCGTGATTTCACCATAAACGCTATGGCTGTTGAACTGAGCCAGCTTGTCATGGCAACTGGAGCGAGAGTGGGTGAAGAAAAGCAACCTCAAGTGAAACTCATCGATCCATTTTCCGGCGAGGAGGACTTGCGAAATAAAATAGTACGAGCAGTAAGCGACCAGATATTTGAGACTGATGCCGCCAGGCTACTACGGGGGGTGAGGTTGGCTGCTGAACTTGACTTCACTATAGAACCAGGAACCGAAAGACTGATTCGCCACTGCTCCCAATCCATGGTGAAAATCCCCGGTGAGAGGATTAGGGAGGAATTCCTCCGAGTGCTCAGCCTGCCCCGAACCGCTTATTACCTCAGGTATTTGGATCGACTTGGCTTGCTTCTAGCTTTGATTCCGGAGCTAGCAGAGAGCAAAGGGATACAGCAGCCAACTGTTCACTTCTGGGATGTTTTCGACCATTCTGTGGAGACGGTGGCTGCATTAGGGTTCCTACTCAAAGAGACTGACTGGGAATACGGCAGCGAAGATATGCTAGATAGTGTTCTATGGTCAGATTCAATGGCTCAGCACTTTGCCCAGGAGGTTTCTAAAGGTGGCAACCGCAAAGCTTTGCTAAAATTGGGGGGACTACTCCATGACATTGCCAAACCAAGGACAAAATCTCTTGATGATTCTGGCAGAGCACATTTCTTAGGACATGCCAAGCAAGGTGCAGCTATGGTGGAGGCTGTTATGAGCCGACTAAGATTTAGTCGTCAGGAAATAAGTCTGGTGGAAAGGCTGGTTCGTCATCACCTCCGCCCGGCTCAGATGGCAAACGAGGGTTTGCCCACTCAACGGGCAATATACCGTTACTTCAGGGATACCAAGGATGCCGGCATTGATATTCTGTTTCTGGCCTTAGCTGATTACTTGGCCAGTCGTGGGCCACTGGTAAATATGAAGGAATGGAGAGGCAATTGCCGACTAACAGATCACATATTGACTGAGCATGCAAAACAACAAGCCAAGGTCTTGCCGTTGAAGCTTGTTGACGGACACGACTTGACAAATACATTTGGCTTAACTCCAGGTCCATCGGTTGGTAAGCTTCTAGTCTTGGTACGTGAGGCTCAAGCTAGCGGTGAGTTGACTACCAGAGAAGAAGCACTGGCTCTAGTACGGAGGGAGCTAGGCAAACAACAAGATGTCATGAAGGTTGGTTGATTGAAGAAGAAAAATGTTGGTCTGCTTATCTTTATCCTTGCGCTGGTCGGCTTAGCCTTGTGGTCAATTGTGCCATTGAATACCAAATTGCTCGGTCCCGATGGGCTGACCCTTGGACTTGACCTCAAGGGTGGCAGTCAGTTGCTGTACAAGGCTGACTTATCCAGCAAAGATCCTTCTGTCACCGATGAAGAAGCTATGTCATCGGTGATGGACAAAATTCAGCGCAGGGTTAATGAATATGGTGCTGCCGAGCCGGTAATTCAGAGGCAGGGCAGTGATCGAATCTTAGTTCAACTCCCGGGGGTGGAGGACATTACTGAAGCAATTAAGCTTATTGGGCAAACAGCGCGGCTCGACTTCAGGGAACAGAAGCTCGATGAAAATGGCGAACCAGTGCTTGATGAGGAAGGAAATTGGGTGTTTGAAGATGAACCTGCCAAAGCAGAGGGCAGGGATGGTGAACAGAGAGAGCTCACTGGCGAATACTTGAAACTTGCTCGGACAGATATAGACCCTTACTCAGCCAGTCCGTTGGTCGTTTTCGAATGGGACAGTGAGGGAGCATATCTCTTCGAGCAAATAACAGGGCGGAATCTTCAGAAGCCACTGGCTATTTCTTTGGATGATGAAATGATTTCAGCCCCGATAGTGCAGAGCATAATCAGAGATCGTGGGCAAATCGAATTCAACCGTCCCGTTGCTATGGCTGAAGCTGAAACACTGGCGATCCAGCTCAACTCTGGCGCTCTGGATGTGCCCCTGGTAATTATTGACCAGCGAGATGTTGATGCTAGTTTGGGTGCTGACTCGGTAAACAAAAGCATACTGGCTGCCGAGATCGGAGTGATACTGCTATTGCTGTTCATGCTTGTTTATTATCGCCTGCCGGGTTTAGTAGCTTGCCTAAGTCTCGCCATCTACGGCGTTTTTCTGTTAGCTATATTCAACTTTTTTTCGGCATACTTGACCCTGACCCTGCCTGGCATTGCCGCCTTCATTCTGTCTTTAGGTATGGCGGTGGATGCCAATGTGCTTATTTTCGAGCGGTTGAAGGAGGAATTGCGAGCTGGACGCACACTGGGTGCTGCTGTTGAGTCTGGTTTTGACCGTGCCTGGACGGCCATCCGTGACAGCAATATCACTACCTTTATCGCCTGTATCATCCTTTTCTGGCTCGGGGGTACCTTTGGCGCTTTTATGGTTAGAGGTTTTGCCCTGACTTTATTTGTTGGTGTGGCTATGAGCATGTTTACCGCCATTGTCATCACTCGAACTTTCCTCCGTCTTGTTGTGGCCAGTCGACTGGCCACTAACCCGGTGGCCTATGGAGTAAGAGCATGATAGACTTCGTGGGCAAGAAACAGTGGTTCTTTCTCATCTCAGCCGTAGCGCTAATTGTGGTCATAATCTCCCTGGCTGTTTTCAAACTACAGCCTGGCATCGATTTCACAGGTGGCACATCTATGACGCTTAATTTTACTCCGCAAGTAGAGCAAAGCCAGTTACGTCAGGAGTTCATCAATCTGGGGCACCCTGAGGCTGTGATTCAAGGAACTGGAGGCGATTTTTTCATCCGCATCAAAGAGATCGCAGCTCAGGAACGGGAAACCATGATCGAGGGCCTGGAGACAAGCCTGGGCAGTGAGATTACAGTCCGTGACTATAGCACAGTCTCCCCCTATATCGCTATGGAGACGGCACGCAATGCTGGCATTGCCGTGATAATAGCTGCTCTCGCCATGCTATTCTATATCGCCTGGGCTTTTCGCCGCATGCCCAAGCCACTTCGCTGGGGCACCTGTGCTATTATCGCTCTGGTTCACAACGTGCTCATTGTGGTAGGCGTTTTTTCTATTTTGGGGCGAGTGGCTAATGTAGAGGTAGACGCTATGTTTATCACCGGGGTGCTGACGGTTGTAGGCTATAGCATCAATAATACTGTTGTCGTTTTCGACCGTATTCGGGAAAACATGTCTAAGGGTATTAGCCCTGACTTTGCAGTAACGGTGAATTGCAGCCTTCTGGAAACGCTGGCGCGTTCCTTGAATACTACTCTAACCACTCTTTGCGTCATCTTGGCTCTGTTACTCTTTGGTGGAGCTACCATTCATCACTTCATCTTGGTGCTATTCATTGGCTTGCTTGCTGGCACTTATAGCTCTATGTGCATTGCTGGCCAGCTTCTGATCGTCTGGGAGAAGCGAGAATGGGGCAAGCTGCTACCGTCCTTTGCCAAGTAAGGGGAGGTGCTGGAGGAGCATTCCCCTGTCTGCTTGCTGAGGACAAACCTTGACCCTAGGCGATATGATGTAGCTCTTTTATCCGCCTGATATGCTGTTCAAACCCACCAGGTTTTCCCCTTGGTGATTTCCCTAAAGGGTCAACTACTTCCGGGCTATCCAGAAGCATGTCAAAGGTAGCCTTTGCTGATGAGGCAGCTACTTGAAGGTTGTAGCCGCCTTCGAGGGTGAAAACAAGACGCCCCTGGCAAAGCTCAGTGGCTAATTCTTTCAGCACCTTCACCATTTGAGCAAAGCCGGTAATGGTTACTTCCATCATAGCCAGCCTGTCAGCCCAGTGAGGATCGAAGCCAGCAGAAACGAGTATGAGCTGTGGCTCGAATCTGCGGGCTGCAGGAACCAGAACTCTGCTGAAAGCGCTGAGGTATTCTTCATCGTCCCAGCCAGCACTCATCGGGAAGTTAACTGTAGAACCTTTTGCTTCGCCAGTCCCGGTTTCACCGACATCTCCTGTTCCTGGGTAAAAAGGATACTGGTGGGTGGAGAAATAAAGCACATCAGGGTCGGCGTAAAAGGCTTCCTGAGTCCCGTTGCCATGGTGGACATCGAAATCGGCGATGAGAACACGATTGAGATTGAAGTTAGCCATGGCGAACTTAGCGGCAACAGCCACATTGTTGAAGATGCAAAAACCCATCGCTCGACTGCGAGTGGCATGATGCCCTGGGGGTCTAACCAAAGCAAAAGCAGTATCCACCTTTCCTTTCATCACTGCCTCCACCGCGGTAATAACTCCGCCAGCAGCATACAGAGCCACTTCATAAGACTTCGGACACATCACGGTGTCGGGGTCAAGCCAGCCACCACCTCGTTCTGCGTTACCTTCAATATAAGAAATATATTCCGGGCTATGCACCATTTCTAGCTCTTCTACCGTGGCCGGACGGGGTGAAAGCAAGGTGAGCTTTTCTTTGATTCCCGTCTCTTCCAGATGCGACATCATGGCCACTAGCCTCTGAGAATTCTCCACGTGGTTTCCCGTATCGTGCTCCAGGTAAATCGGATCATAGACTAACCCTACTTTCATATTAATCGCCTTTTCCGAAATCATAGCAAAGCTGTTCGGGCACGGCAATGATGACTTCTGTAGGGATCAAGCGGCTCTTCTTCGCCGTCGTCTGAGCCAGATTACCAGGATGGGAATCCATATCCAGCAGAAAACGCCGAGCCAGATGACCACAGTCGCCAACCCCCTTCCAAGTGCCGTTAGTCCGCGTACTGCCGACTTAAAGGCAGCCGAGGCACTCCAGGGCTCGGATAATCCCCTCACCTCTTCTAGGCTTACCTCAATAAGCGACATAGCCGAAGTGCGCTCAAGGTACTGCATACGGCCTTCGATTTGTTCGATCTCCCCTCGCACGTCGGAAAGCGCCCGCTGTACATCCAGCATTTCCTCTACTGTCTCCGCCTTTTCCAGCAGTGCCAGATATTGAGTCTCAGTCGCTTCCAGATTGTGTAACCGGGCCTCCAGGTCAACGTATTCTTCGGTTACGTCTCGTGCCTCAGTACCCTCGAACGGCACACTTATCGCCAACTGGCGAAGCCTGGCGAAGGCTTCATCAAATCTTTCAGCAGGAACTCGAATGGTGATGCGGCCTGAGATGTTCTTCTCCCTTTCATATCTATGAGAGGAAACCACATAACCGCTCAGGTCATCGGCTATGCTGGCAACTTCGTCCATCGCCTCACCTATTTCCTCCACCTCCAAAGTCATGTTGCCTGTTTTCACAATCATACGTTCTATGTTTATCTCGCCAGACTCCTCATCGCCCGGATATCCTTTTCCCTCATCAAATTCTTCTTCCGGGGCAGCGGGTGGTCTCTCTACCACGGCATCCGGTGTTGGTGCTGGCATTGCCGCTTCCTCTTCTTCCCATGGTGGGGCACCTGCTGGCGCACAAGCACTGGCCAGCACTAATCCCAAGATTAAGAGCGGCAGCAAGAATCTTAGCGGCCTGTTCATTTCCTCACCTCCTCAATTCCTAGTCTAACATTATAAACGAAAAAAGACCTGGAGAGTTTACGTCTTTGGTTCAAGGCTGCTGTCTATCCTTCTGGGAAGTGCAACTGTGAGTCGCGCAGTTCTCTCTGGCCAATTTGAACCGCAGCACGTAGAAAAGAATACTGCCATAGCTTCCCGTCAATTCAAAACCAGCCTTCCGACACCAGCCAATCTCTGTGTTACGAAGCGGACAGTCGGGGTCAACCACACCTTCGCCCAGTACTAATAATCCTTCCTTCTTTAGAATTCTGCTGATTTCGTGGAGCGCTTTTTGCTTGTCAGGTATCTCTGGCAACACGTGCACCATGAAAGCTCTGTCTATGCTATTGTCGGGCAACGGGATTTCATAGGCTGAAGAAACCTCCGTGGTTATGTTTCTGGCTCCTCTTTGTTTGATTCTTTCCTTGAGTATAGCTATCACCCCTGGTTTGATATCTATGGCATGGACATGCCCCGATAATCCAGCACGTCGAGCAGCTTCAAAAGTATAATATCCCGTGCCCGGTCCTACTTCCAGCACTTTCGTCCCTTCACAAATGCCGACATGGTCTAGAACTTTCTTGGGAGGGTGAATCTTTCGGCGAAGTGGATTATTTATGAAGTAGATTATGAATGTTGGATCAGGAAGATGTGTAAGCCGTCGCACCAATTTGGTGATAGGATGGACAAAGACAAGCCATGCCAGTATTACTACAGCCATCCAACCAAGAATCTTCAGGAGTAGAAACAGAAGCGACATAGTCATTTCCTCTCTCGCGGGCCAAGGCAATCCCAGCAAAAACCTTCATAAGAAAGAAGATTTGGCACTTTGCATTACACGACTCTACTGAGGGATTTCAACTCCTCAAGAATATCTGCGCATTGCATTTTTCCGCCGCGTGATTGGGATACATGTTTCTTTTTAACGAGGGTACATAGGAACTTAGAATGCGTCTAATCCGCTTTGATCTAGCAGGCCGCAGCATTAGCTGTAGCTTCTGCAGAGATCTTCCAAAGTCCTTTGCCTAAATTGGCTCTTACGGGATGCAGTCGAATCCCTGCTCTTTGAAATGCTGATCAAAGGTAAAGGCTGTCGTAATGCCAAGACGCCGCATAAGCTCAAAACTGACACAATCGACCAGGCTGAGGGTTCTAGTCCCTGCTGTGAGGACATTGCTAGTTCCAGCACCATGGCAGGATTCATCAACCCATCCGATAGTGAGCATAGGCACAATATCTTCCTGAAAGGTTCTAATGGCTTGAATGCCTAGCCTATGCTGCACCAGAGCAAAAACCTCAACCAGTATATAGTTGCTGCAAACTAACACAGTTTCTCGTCTGAGCAAATCTACCCATATTTGCTTTGCTTTTTGATAGTTCTCATCGTCAGCATCCAGAATGGCGAAGAATGCTGAAGTATCTATGAATACTCTCATGATTTGAAAGCTTCTGTTAGGTGGCGGTCGTGCTCGGACGAGACATCCGATCTTCCCGAATGGAAACGGCCAGCAGCGGCAATGGCCCGTTGCCGTTGCTCTTCGGCATCAATCGCTCCCGAAGAGCAAATCAATTTATCCACACTTCGGCGAATTAGTTCGGCAACGGATACATGATGAGTAGATGCCAAAGCCTTCAACAATTTTGCTTGTTCCTCTGTCAATTGTATCTGAGTTCGAACCATACCTGACTCCATTGATTACATTTTCGATAAAATGATAACACACTTAGCAAAGGTTCTCAAAGAGTTAGAGCATGCTACGGTAATACCTTCTCAAGTTTGGGATTGAGACCCCGTAAGTTTCCTCTGGCCTAATTGCATATCTTGCCATGCTCTCCATTGCTTTGGGACTAGATAAGGGTTTCAGCTTGCTGAGAATATCGCTGTATTGCATTTGCGTACGTGTCTCAAATTCCCCGGAGATGGATCTGGGCGAAATCCCAAAGGCACGAAGCCAGATACCCTCTGTTATATGTGTTGTGCCCTCCACAGTTACGGAGATCACTATATCTTATCGACTTGCCAAAATCTGACTCATAATATTGGCAAGGGCTTTTGGTGGAGTCTTCATTCTAGAGATCAGAAGATTCCTAAAATGCTCATATTTGAGAGCATTTTGGTTACAATAGGCTTTGAGGAGATCACGTCCCTTGCATTTGCAGCGCCAGGTGTCATCTGCAAGCGAAGATTCCAATAACTGTTTGGCTTCTTCTTCGACTTCAGAATATTCAAGAGTCTTTGGTGCTGTTGGCGAACTGCATTTTTGGTTATACGCTGCATCATAGGCGTCCTTAGCCATCTTAGCAACCCGAGCATCTAGAAGAGCCTTCGTATAGGGCTTCAAATGAATTCTCGAAAGAACAAGTTTCTGCAAATCCTTACATACTTCTTCCGCTGTGGCATAGGGGCATGCTGGGCCCAACATTGAACGGGTGACTTCTAGGATTTCATTTTCATTAAGCAATAGGTTTTCTACATGGTACACAGGCAGGCGAAACAGTCTTTCACCTTTGCTAGGTTCCAAATCAAAACGCTCGATGTCTCTATCGACAATGCTGAAATACTGTTGGAAGCCACTCGACACTGTCAGCAACTCATTTACTTTTTCCGCTGTCTTTCGGACCGTGGCAGAGTTCCCTGCAGGCACAAAGCTAACATTATACTTGCTGGGTGGATATGCCGCCTCATATATCGCGCGATCAGCAGATGCATCTTCACCTTCGATAAAGACAATGCGTTGGTTAAAACTGACAATGCCTCTCGACCCCATTAGTTCTGAGAGAACGCTATGGAGGTGCTCGCTATGAGTTACACGCGCTAATTGATTACCACCGTTTTGCGGCGGCTCTTTAAGAATTGTATAGAGAGAATCTGTTCCTGCGGCTATCATCATCTCTGGTGAATGCGTTGTTAGCAACAACTGGTTCCCCTGCCCCAGCTGTCTCAATACTTCCAGGTAGCGCCGTTCTAGGTCGGGGTGAAGATGCGCATCAGCCTCATCAAATAGAACTATAGCTCCTTTTGGTTTTAGTTGGTGGAACCGGATGAAGATGTTGAGAATTTCCTTTTCGCCGGAACTTAAGTCATCAATGTCGATATCGCCTAGAGGAGTTGAGATAACAAATTCAAAGGGTGACTTATCTATAAAAACATCCATAAACTTCATTGGAGTAAAGAATTGATCGAAGAACTCTCTTATTTCTTCCAACGAGTCCTTGTACACTGTTTTGCCAGATCGACGAGACGTCTGTAGCTCCTGTAAGTCTCGCATCTTAAGGCCCGCGAGGTACTGTTTTGTGAACTGAAACTTCTGCTCGCTAAGTGCTAGTGTTTGCTTGGCGCGCTCATCGCTCAGAAAGCTGGCGTCCCATGACTGAAGCTGAGATTTGCGAGCTTGGCGGTAAGCGTTGATGTAGTCGAAGAAACCAGGGGAGCCAAGAGCGTGGCTATAGTAGCTTAGCAGTGGCTGAACCGACCTTGAACGCTTCAGCGCTCGAGCTACGCCACCCTTGTTGATTTCAGTAATGACTTCGTCAGTCTCGGGACACTCCTTGCCCCACACCTCCTTGACGAACGCTTGTTCGTCCTCCGCAAATGCCAGGTTCATTGTTATTGTTGCTTTCGTCGCATCAGCGGAAACCGCCCTTGGATCAAAATCGAAGTTGCCATAGGCACCAGCATGTTCCTTAGCTGTCATGAGTGCCTCCAGCAAAGCACTCTTGCCACAGCCGTTACCTCCACAGATAACCATGAAGTCCGGGAGATTTGAACACTCCGCAAGGCGAAGATTGCGGAAGTTCTCAATGCGGAAGCTTAAAATTTTCATTTCATAGGCTGCCTCACTTTCCTTTCCCGTTCTAGTCTACGCTCTTAAAGCTGAGGGCACAATGACAAATGCCAGCGGCATATACCAACCTAGGGTTCATGCAATTGGCTTTGCTTTAGCAAACTTTATCATGACCTGTAGCTTTGTAAATATTCTTCAAAATCCCTTACTCGAGGTGGCTTTTTGCCCTTGCCCGGTTCGATAATGTGACCTTCTTCTCGTAAGCGGGCTGCTTGTGCCTCGACACCACCAGGGAATTTCTCGTTTAAACTGCCATCTGGCTTAATCACCCTCCAATAGGGTGTTATCTCTTCCCTTCCGTTTCTCAACTCCTCTTCTGCTGTTTCAGCGATAATACGAATATGAATACCTGTGGTGAGTGGGCAGGTTGAGTCAGCGTCAAAATCTTTTGCAAGGCGTTCTCTAATTTGTTTCACAGTAACAAGTTTTCCTTTTGGGACTTTGCGTATCAACCCATCAACAAGAAGTGGCGTAGGTACAAGTACCCTTCTACCTCCAAATATTCTTTCCCACTTTGGCGGACCATCTACAACCTTCGGCAAACCCTCTGGTGGGTTTTCCAATTTCTCTCGCCATGGTTTTCGTGTTTTAAGCATTTTCCTCTCCTCTGTTGGAGCATAGTCAACTGCAAAAATTCCTCATAATCCTCCCTCCACCAGCGGGAGGGAGTTAGAGGGAGGGGGAAAGTCACCCTCACCTAACCTCTCCCTTCAAGGGAGAGGGAGTCTATATGAAATCATGCAGAATACTTACAATAGTCGCTATTTGATAGCACTGCTCAGCGTGTTAAATACCTTTTCTTCTATTTCATAGCATTTCAGGATGCTCTGTTGCACGTCGGCCAAAAATACAGGAGGTTTCTGCAAATCCTCGACTGCTTTCTCCATCAGTTCATCCGACTCCTCGTTAATCTGGCTCATTGCTTCTAAAGCGCCCGGCTCCTGCTCTTCAAAGTGCCTATTCTTTTCAATTATCAGCTCCCTTGTCCTTTTGAGATTGGGCCAGGAATCGGGCAGGAAGCCTGAGGCAATCTTGCTCCACAGAGTTGCCGATTGGCGCATCATCCCTGCCACTTCATTCAGGGCTGGCTTGTTCATGATAGAACTCGCTTCTTCAAGAAACTGGGCGTACATGGAGCGGAAGGCACTGCCGCCAGTGCCACTTATCTCAATATACATGAAGCCATTCATCAGAGCGCCAAATAGATTTATTCCCTTGAACTGCTCAGGCCACTTCGTGATGATATGTGCCCACTTCTGAATTCCAGCGAGTCCGATGTTCTTTATGGGCGCATTCAACATATTCTGACAGCACTCTTGAATGCTTTCTCTGATGCCGGTCTCCAAGTTTCCAATTTGTGAAGGATACTTGATTTTCAGCAGCCTGTGTTTGGGAGAGAAGGGGGCGGATTTTGAACCTCGCGCTTTCTGCAAGTCGCTCAGGCTAACAGTTATCGGGTTTCTACACCGGTCATAGATATGGACTTTGTTCTCTTCTTCATCTAAGCCAAAGACAACGAAAACATGACCGCCGAAATGAGCCACTTCGGGAACAGCAAAATAAGGGAGATAAGCCATGTCTCCATAAACAACCGCAGGCTCACCATTGTTAAGGATTGTTTTCAATTCCTCATACCCCTTTTTCGGGCTGGATGTTTCAAAAAGCGTCATATCAACACCAATTCGTCTGCAGATATTCTGGGGAAATTCTGTGCCCTTGCCGTAACGTGTGCCCACAAAAGGACTTGGCATAAGCTTCACATACCAGTAAATAAATCCAATTCCTCCACCCAATCCCAGTAACATCTCTTCAGATAGGGAAAGTCCATGATGGTCTAGCACCCTTTTCAAAGCGCTGGTTTCACAATGCTTTCCCACAAACTGCTTGAATCCTTGAACCATTAACCTTTCTGCCATTGCTGTTCACCTTCCCGCTTTAGCGCTGTTTAGTGGTGCGACATTCTTGAAATCCGGTCAAATTCGTCTCTTAGCTTCCTATAAGCCCTGTCCAGTTCCTCTGCCCTATCTCCTGCGTTTCTGAGGTGCGTGTTGTAGAATACCCGCCACAGTTCATCGATCTCATTGAATCTCTGGCAAATGATATTAAGGTCTTTCCTTACCTCTTCTGCCTCTTCAGACAGCTTCTTGGCATGGACGCCAGCCTTTATAAGCTCGATTTTGTGACAAAGTGTCAATGGCGACACAACCTGGACTCCTCTCTTCGTGTAGTCCCGCAGCATTTCGAATTCTTCACTCACTAAGAAATAGTAGACACCTTCGGAGGGAATATAGGCGAAGGCAAATTCCGCCGAGCCCTTTTCCGGGCATACATAGTCTTGAGCTATTTTGTTAAGGTGAGTTCGGACGTCTTTATGGAAGTCGTTTTTGAAGTTCTGTTTCCCCGTGGAATCCTCGGTTTCCACCATCCTTCTGTAGTTATCCAGAGGGAACTTAGAATCTATGCAAATGAGCCCTACGGTTGATTTAATATGTGCATCGGGAATTTTTCCGTCGAGGATTACCTTTCTGATGCCAAACATGTCTGGCGGAAGTTGGTCTGAGAGCATTGTTTCCAGGCTGATTTCGCCAAGGTCGGCTCGTTCCTTTGGCACTCGGAGCATTTGCTCGATTGATCTGTGGGAATTCCGAATATCCTGGGCATGAGCAGTCAACATGCCTATCTTTTCATCCAGGCCCAGCTTTGTCCAGGTAGTTGATACGGCATCTTCGATATCCCTCGGTTTAATTCCTCTTTCCCTGAGAAGCAGGAAAATCAGCACCACCAGGAGTATTATGACGATTGCAAGCAGAATCTCGTTTATCATAGCCTATCCCCTGATTCTATTGTCTTGGGTATAGCGTATCATATTCTGTGGCTAGAGGAAGCCCAGAAATAGTCGGTGGACTTATGGCAATCATTTGCTGATTATCGCTTTATCTAGTATTTCATAACTAGCTTGACCGTTAATTGTTCACTTCCATGTATGAACGGAGCCAGGTATTTGACGCGGTGTCATTTGTGGGGGAGCTGTTTGTGTGTATAATAGCCTTGGTCTGGTTGACCAGATTCTCGAAGCAAGGTTATGGCATAAATCCAAAGGAAGTAGTGTAAGTGAAGCCAAAAGTTTTTGTTACCAGTGGAATTCCGCAACCCGGGATTGATATTTTGGAGAAGGAATGCCAGGTAAAAGTCAATCCGTACGATAGACTCTTAACTAAACAGGAGGTCATGGAAGAGGTGAAGGAAGCAGACGGATTGCTCTGCCTTCTCCCTGATACCATCGACGGGGAAATGATGAGTGCAAACACTAATTTGAAGATTATCAGCAACTATGCCGTCGGCTATAACAATATCGACATAGTAGAGGCCACCAGGAGAGGCATTATGGTGACCAATACTCCGGGGATATTAACTGACACAACAGCAGATTTGACCTGGGCTCTCATAATGAGCATAGCCAGGAGGATTGTGGAAGCCGATAAGTTCACCAGAGCGGGAAAGTTCAAACGTTGGGCACCTATGCTCCTTTTGGGATGCGATGTTCATCGCTCAACACTTGGCATAATTGGCCTGGGTAGAATTGGCCGGTCAGTAGCTAAAAGAGCAGTGGGATTTGAGATGAGGGTTCTGTACACGGATGTAGAAAGGGCTCCGAGGGAAATAGAAAATGAGTTGAGGGCGGAGTTTGTCTCTATAGATGAGCTTCTTTCAAGTTCAGACTTTGTGACCCTTCATGTCCCGCTTGTTCCCGAAACACAGCATTTAATCGGCGCAGAAGAACTGAAGATGATGAAAAAGACTGCTTACCTTGTCAATTCAGCTCGGGGTCCCTTGGTAGACGAGAGGGCTCTGGTTCGCGCTCTGCGGGAGAAATGGATTGCTGGGGCAGCCCTAGATGTATATGAGAATGAACCAGCTTTGACTCCTGGATTATCTGAGCTGGATAATGTGGTGGTGGTGCCTCATATTGGCAGCGCTTCAAGGGCTACCCGGGAAAAGATGGCCATTATGGCTGCTACTAATTTGGTAGCTGGTCTGAAAGGTGAAGTGCCGCCTAATTTGGTGAATAAGGAAGCGGTTGGGAAGTGATTGCCATACTGGTTGTTGCGCCTTTCATACTGGCGAGCATCAGGATAGAAATGGAATGATAAAAGAAGATAAGGATAAAGGAGTTAAAATGGCAGAATTATCAGAGAAGGAGATGTTAGAAAAACTGCGAGGATTCAGTACACCAACAGTGGGCAACGTTGTGGCTACCTATCCAAGTAACCCCCATTGCCTAGGTCTTTATGACCAGTGGAATGGGAGATGGTATACCGATCAGTCAGTTCATTGCATATTTCCCGAGATGGGTAGGAGGGTAGGCTACGCATTCACACTCGTGTTCTCGGTGCCCGATCCGAAGTATCCATCATTGTCATTCATAGACCTGATAGACAGCCTGGGAAAAGCAAAGAAACCATCAATCGTGGTATGCCAGCAAGTATATCCACCGGAGGTATTCAACAGAGCCGGATTGTTTGGCGGGCAATTCACGGCCCTACTGAAAGCTTGTGGAGTTGTAGGGGTTGTAACGGATGGTCCGTCTAGGGATGTAGACGAAATGCGCCCGCTAGGGATTCAATACATTATGAGTGGCGTCACGCCTGAACATGGAGATTTTGCCTTGAGAGCGATAAATGTGCCTGTTTCGGTTGTGGGGATGGATGTCTCATCTGGCGATATGATTCACATGGATGAGAACGGGGCGTGCAAGTTTCCAGCAGATAGGCTAGCAGATGTCTGCAGCAATATTGATGCATTCAGCAAAGAAGAGGCAGACCAAGCTGAAGCGTTACTTGCGGCAAAGACACTCGAAGAGATAAAAACAGCGTGGTTGAGCAGAGTATGAGTCTGGGTTAATCATATTTCCTTTCATGGCTTGGTGTATTGAGGTTTGTGAATCTAGGTATCTTCGGTAGCTCACGGTGGAGCACGCATTGAAAAAAGCGAGTAGCTTCGACTACAATTAAACTTGGGAACCACAGGAAAGAGTCGCGGATTGTAGACTTTGTGGTGGCTAACTAAGACTTCATGGGGGTTATGAGAAAACATGGAAGACGGAAGCGAGGTATTTGAGCAAGCAGTAGCTAAGGCTGAGAAGCTAAGCCGGGCAGCCAAGCAAGCGGCTGAGGCATCAAGAAAAGCGTCCCGGGAAGCTCTGAGCAGGATTGAGAAGACAAGCCAATCGGCTGCGAAGGATGCCAAGGAAGCTAAGAGAGCATCAGAGGAAGCAGCGAAGAAAGCTGAAAGGGTAAGCCAGGCAGCTAAGGAGTCTGTTGAGGCAGTAATAGAAGCATCACAGGACACGATAAGCAAGGCTGAAGCATCAATCAGAGCAACCGCTGATGCTGCTGAAGCCGCTGCAAGAGCGTTCAGGGAATCAGTGAGCAGAGTTGAGGAGTTGGTCAAATCTGCCAGGGAGTCTGCTGAAGCATCGAGAGTAGCGTCCCAAGAAACCGTGAGCAGGATTGAAGGCATAGGAGAAGCGGCACAAGAAACCGCTCAAGAGGCAAGAAGAGTGTCACAGGAAGCAATGGACCGAGCGGAAGAGATAAGCCAAGAAGGCACGGAGGCCGCTGCTGAAGCCAGAAGAGCATCGCAGCAAGCCATAAACAAGCTTGAGAAAGTAGGCCGAGCCGCTGCGAAAGATGCTAAGGGAGCAACGAGAGCATCCCAAGGAGCAGTGCTGAAAGCTGAGAGGATAAGCCAATCGGCAGCGGCGTCTGCTGAGGCGTCGTCAAGGGCCTTCAAGGAGGCGGTAAGCAAGGTTGAAAGGATAAGCCAATCAACAGCGGCGTCTGGTGAAGCATCAGCAAAGGCATTTGAGGAAGTGATAGGCAAGGCTCATGAAATAAGCAAGAGGACCCAAAGGGAAGCCAAAACGCTTATGGTAGCAGCTCAGAAAGCTGTAAGCCGAGCTGAAGTATCAGTCCAATCCTCCAGCGAGGCTGTTGAGACAGCGACAACGGCATCTCAGGAAGCTACGAGCAAGGCCGAAGAAGCGACAAGAGAAGCCCAGGAAGCTACAAAGAGGGCTGAAGAAACAAGGCAAACAGCTCTGAAGGCTAGTGAGGAGGCAAAAAGAGCATCAGAGCAAGCTGTAAGTAGGGCCGAGGAGGTAGGTCAAGCAGCTGTGGAGACTGCTGAAGAGGCGAAAACGACATCGCGTGAGGCCATAAACAGGGCCGAAGAAATAAGTCGATCAGCCAGCGAGGCTGCTGAAGAGTCTACACGAGTAATCAAGGAGGCTACCGAGACATCCATAAGACTAGCCAGGGAGGCGGTTACAACATCGGTAAGGGCATTACAAGAGGCAATCAATACGGCTGAAGAGACAACCAAATCAGCCAAGAAGGCTGCTAGGGCATCAGTGGGGGTATTCGAAAAAGCAATGAGTGGAGCGGAAAAAATAGGCAAGATCAGCAAGGAAGAAATTGAGGCGGCTGTTGAATTGTCGCCAGAGACGTTGGAAGAAGCCTTAAGCAAGACTGAAACTGGGGAAGAAGTAGAAACGGGTCCAAGGCAATCTAGAAGGGAAATTCAGTCACGCTTGGATTTTCTAGCTCGAATGTATGCAGCTAGTAAGACTGAAGCTGTTGAGGAGAATGGGGAGGAACAAGCTTAGCCGAAGTAAGCGGTCGAGGCAATCTCTGCTCATTGGCTTATCTTGCTCTTGTATAGGTGCATCTGAGGAAGCTAGAATAAGAATTCATGGAAAAAAGGAGGTTTACCATGGCTGACGCAGAGCGAGTTTTTATTGCCGAAGAGGAAGAGGCTGGAGAAAAGGCGAAGAAGGCCGCCCCTAAGAGAGCTGAGCAAGTTGCTGGCGGTCTCCTTGATGAAACTCAACAGCGGGCTGCAGCAGCTTATGCAGCATACGTTGAGGCCGAACACCAGTTGGAAGAGGCTTATAAGGATCAGGAAAAACAGGCAGACAGAACCTATGATGAGGCGATAGAACAAGCTGGAAAGGCTTGTGAGGAAAGCATAGCCCAGAGTAGAAAGGTTTATGAGGAAAGTATAACCCAGGCATTAAGAACCCGCGATGAGGCGGAGAGAAAAGCTCGACAGGCCCGGAGTGAGGCTATAGAGCGAACATGGACAGTCTACACTAAAGCTAGAAAGTAAGGTATGCACAACCCAGACAACTTCTCTAGCTATGTCCTTAGTGAGTCAAGTTTTGCAAGAGAGTGGATATAGCACAGTATTCTGTGGCACGCCACCGGGCTAATTCTATAGTAATACGGGGATACCATCGAAGGTTTCTTCGAGTTTTCTGTTTTCGTACTCTGTTCCGCGTTTGGCTTTCATGGCAGAGATCAAATCGATTGCTTTGGTGAAGTAGTTGGTGATTTTCTTGACAGAGCTAATTTCAGACAGGACTACAGTGACGTCCAACGCGCCTTTTTGTCTCGGGTAATCACCGCTCCGTATCAAGGCGTCTGGAGCCATAGCTCTCAGATTGTCTCCAAGTTCCTTGATTACCTCCATGCGCATTTCCCTGGGTGGTGCGGTGACCAGGTATAAAGCCCTCCCAGCAGTCTTGGGCTCACATGTGACCGACAGTTCACCTAGGGCTTTGTCCATAGAATGAGCTGCTTTGCTTGTTTCAGTCATCTTGTCTCTGAAGTCACGTTTTGGCCTGCATAGAGGTATCCTTCGTGGGATTCGAGAGCTACCCTGGCCAATCACTGTCCATCCTGCTAAGGTCTGTATTATATCTCCAGCATCGAGTGTTTTTGACCCAACGTATTTTCTGTTCGTCTCTTCGCCAGCGCAAAGCAAATTGTAGAATGGCTCGACTGCCCGAGCATTAATCGTTGCCAAGTTTGCTCCGGCCGCGGCATCCTTCTTCACATACCTTTGATTGTCAATAAGAAATATTGCATCGGCCACTAAGTAGGTAGATTTGAGACAGGTGGCCGTGTTATAAATAGTCCTTGTTTCCGTTGTCTCCTCTTGCCTGAATGGCAAAACGACAATATCGTATACTGGCTTTCCGATGTAGCGCTCTTTTAGGTGCTGCGTTAGTACTCCTATCCCTCCGGAACCAGTGCCCCCAGCGGCGGCAGCGACCAATAAGAAGGCGTCTGTATCATAGAACCGTTCTGTTTTTCGTATGGAATCTATAATCTTGTCAGTATCCTCTCTTGTTATCTCGGCGCCCAGCTCGCTTATCTTACCTACTCCGTGACCGTTGGCCCGCTGCCCTCCAACAAGAATCCTGTGTTTGTAGTCCGACTGAATAGTGCGTAGCCCGCTTAAGTCAGCAACATCTGTGTTAACAGCAAAAGCATCAGCAAGTATATCAATCCCTCTCACAGCGTGTGCCCTCTTATTCAGTCGGGCGAACCTATCGGCAATTCTGCCGCCACATTGGCCTAGACCTATAACTAGTAGTTTCATGTCGCCTATTTTAAAGGAGCTGATGTGGCGATGTCAACCGCGCGCAGCGAAGGCGCGAAGTCATCGAAGGTCATGAATCTCAGGCTTCATGGCCTCTAAGTCGACCGTGGCTATTGTAGTTCTTCCAGTAAGCCAGCCGCCGCATTCTCCAGGATTGACTGCCAACGGCCGCCCCTGGCGAATATCAACCTGATGAGTGTGGCCGTAGACGATTAGATCGTATTCGCCGCTGGCGATGAGGGCTTTCAAGAACTTCGGTTGGTGCATCAACACGACCCTTTTGCCCTTTATCTCAAGCTCGTGGTAATCTTCGTGAAGTTCGCCGATGTTCTGGAATCGCTTTTGCAGCAGAAGTCTATCTCCGTCATTGTTGCCAAAGACACCGATGAGCTTTGCCTTAAGGTTCTTGAATTCCTTGGTGGTGATAGGGGAGATGAAGTCTCCCGCGTGGAGGACTAAGCCCACTTCCTCATGGTTGAACAGTTCTACAGCTTTGGCAATCAAAGGCATATTGTCATGGCTATCAGCTATAATACCGAGTTTCAACTCAATCTCCTTTCCAGTCTTGGCGAGCGAAGCGATTTGATGCTACCTGGGTGGTTTGCTCGGTGAGCCTTATCACCTTGTTGCCGTTTACCTTTCATCCCAAGATGCTCAAAACTCCGGCGCCACGGATTTTTCCCTCTTTGAGCAAAATTAAGGCTTCGTTTGCCTCTTCTAACCTGAATTCTCGAACTTCGGGCGCAATGGGAATTTCAGCAGCCAAGGGCAGAAATTCCTGAGCATCCCTTCTGGTCACATTGGCAACGCTTTTTATTTCCTTCTCATGCCAGAGATGTTCGGCGTAGTCCAATTCTGGGATAGGTGTTGTCTTCCGAATTGCGTTTATGACTACCCTTCCCCCTCTTTCTAAGTTCCTCAAAGCTTCACGCACCGGCACTCCTACCGGGGTGAAGTCAATGGCACAGTTGAGCTTTTCTGGCGGGGTATCTCCAGTCGCCCCAATCCAGTCGGCCCCCAGTTTCTTGGCTAGATTCTGATGTTCTTCCTGGCTAGGTCGAGTAAAGACGAAAACTTTGCCGTTGGGATATTTGTGTTTGGCAATCTGAATGACAATATGGGCTGAGGCTCCAAATCCGTAAAGACCAAGGGTCTTGCTATCTTCCATTCCTGTGAGTCTCAGGGCTCTATAACCGATCACTCCGGCACATAAAAGGGGAGCTGCCTGCAAATCGGTGAATATCTCCGGGATGGGATAGGCAAAGTTTTCTGAGACTATAGTATATTGAGCATAGCCCCCGTCAGCATCTTTTCCTGTCCATTTGGCAGTATCACATAAATTCTCCTCGCCTTTGAGGCAGAAGGAACATTGACCACAAGACCAGTTAATCCAGGCAATTCCTACCCTATCTCCCTGTTTAAACTTGGTTGCTCCTGGCCCCAAACTTTCTACTCTGCCGACAATCTCGTGTCCTAAAATCATGGGAAACCGTGATGGAGGAACCCCTGCCTTCAATTTCATCCAGTTCGGTATGACAGACGCCACAGGTAGAAACCTTGACTCGAGTTTGACCCGGGCCAGGAATCGGATCAGGCAAATCTACTAACTCCAAGGGCATTTCCTCGACTGAGGAGATTTTCTTAAGCACCATCGCTTTCATTTTTGGCCCTCCAACTGCTTATACTACAAAAACGCTCTAACAGGTCTGCGCAAATTTGTCAAAACCTTTGACAGGAACCTTTGTCAATGTTGATGATTTCTTCTCTATCCTCGCTTGCTTTTCTAGAGTCCATGCCTTCATTGCAAAGGGCGTCATGACAACACTTAAGAAAGGAGGCATCCGAAGAAGGAAGAGGATAGGAGGACATACCCTGATGCTGTCTTCGTCATTCTAATGGCGATGGAAACTCTATCTGGAAAAGTCAAACAACAGCGTTGGGCAGACGATTCAAACTAAGCCAAATTTTGGACGTACTTCCAACTCTTTAAGAAAGACTTAAGGCACACCGCTAGGGCTTCTTAGGGTTTGGGAATATGCAAGTGTTTTCGCCCTGAGCTACAGCCACGTCAGCCTGATTCTTCAAAAACCAGGAATAAGTGACGATTACTCTGTCTTCTTTGGAAGTCACTCTTCTGTTCAGCAATTCACCTTCAACTCTAAGTCTGTCATAAGGATAAACCATGGCATTGAATTTCATATTGTTGGTGCCTAAGAACACTCCTTTTTCAATGAGTCCTGTTTCCCGGAGCAATGCAAATACTATTGCCAGTTGAAAGGCTCCGGGCACGATTCTTCCTTTTGGAATCTGGCCGATCTCCGCACCCACGGTTCTAGCGGCTTCGTCGTCAAGGAAAATGTCCTCTCTCATTCCAGTGACACTGCAAAATATATCTAAATCGCTTGCAGTAACAAACCTTGAGCCAGTGGCAAACTTATATCCAACTTCCTTATATCCCCAATGTTCTTGCTCCATTATGTCCTCCTCTATCTTTTTGCTGAGAGTCGGCTATACTTGCTTTCCATTTTAGCACAAGCAGGGAAGCGGCGCACTTGCGTGTCCGAACTGGAATAAACCTCTATATTGTCAAGATGCTGTCATAAAGGTTTTTGGAGATTTCATCGAAGTTTGCTCTGTAATACTTCATCGCGGCAGGGAGATAGTCCAGTATGTCCTGCGCTGTCGTACCGTCCTCGCCTTTATCAGCAGCGGCCAAATCTCCAGCAAATCCATGCACAAATACACCCATTCTCACTGAATTCCTAAGAGTCAATCCCAGGCCAAACATAGCAGCGATTGTTCCTGTCAGGACATCGCCGGCTCCGGCTGTGGCCATGCCGGGGTTTCCACTAAGGTTGATGAAGACAGTCTCATCTGGATAGCCTATAAGTGAGTGAGCCCCTTTTAGGACAATTATGGCGTCGAGTTCTCTTGCCGTATGCTGCAAGACTTCTACCTTATTCTTGTTTAGTTCGCTTATCTTTACGTTCGTAATCCTCGACATCTCGCCCAGATGAGGCGTCAGAACTAGCTCGGATTTCCTCGGTTTGATTATGTCTATGTCTTTCGAGATAGCGGTAATTCCGTCGCCATCTATGAGCACGGGCTTCTGTATCTCTAATGCCAGTTCCCTCACCAATTCTTGCGTCTCTTCATTTAAGGATAAGCCCGGGCCGATAACCACCATGTCCACCCCCTGTGAAAGCTCAAGCAGCCTGTCTTTATTTTCCAATGCAATGCTTCCCGAGCTCGTCTCTCTTTGAGGAGCGAAGACAATTTCGCTTCCCTTGTTTGCCAGGAATGATGAAATGGACAAAGGCGTGGCGAGACGGGAGTACCCTCCTCCAGCTTTAAGAAAAGACAAAGCGGAGAGATATGGTGCCCCAAGATAACTTGAAGCGCCGGCAATGAATAGAACCTCTCCAAAATCCCCTTTGTGGGCATCCTTAGCTCTCCTGGGAAGCTCTATTGGGTTGTTGGTGGCTACTCTTATAGAGTCGGTGTCATGAAGCGAAGGCGGGAAGGATATGTGTGAGACATATAATCTCCCGCAGTGTTCGTAGCCGGGGTAAAGCATATTTCCTATCTTGGGCAGCCCAAGTGTTATGGTGTAGTTTGCCTCCACTGCGATGCCCATAACCTCCCCGGTATCGCCATTTATGCCTGAAGGAATATCAACGCTGAACACTGTTTTTTTGCTTTCATTTATCAGTTGAATTACATCTTTATATATTCCGTCAACCTCCCTGGCAAGACCGGTGCCGAATATGGCGTCTATAATGGCATCGGAATGAAGCACAGCTGGTTTCATGGATCGAATTGAATCAACCTTCCGGATCTCTACGGGCAACTTGGATACTATTTCGAAGTTCCTTTCTGCCGCTCCCTTGAATTTCGTTTCGTCACCGAGAAGAAAGACTGTTACCTCTCCGCCATTGGAATGAATCTTCCTGGCGATAACCAGGCCATCTCCACCATTATTGCCTGCTCCGCAGAAAACGACAAACCTCTTGTTTGTTATTCCCAATTCCTTCAATATGACGGAATATGCCGCCTGGCCAGCATTCTCCATCAACAGGTCTGCTGAGATGCCAAATTCTTCCATGGCAGACTTATCCAAATTCCTCATTTGAGCTACCGTGCTTACTTTCATTTCTACCTCCTTATCCTCCACGGAAATGGAATTATAGCTTACACGAAATAGAAATATAACTTTGGGACTGCTTTGACTACATCAGAATTGGTGAAATGAGCATCATTCTTCGTCGCGAGGATGAACCTGTTCTACGGGGAATTGTTTGCACCCGATGCAAACAAGATTTGTTTCTTTCATAGCTGCCCTGTCCGTTGTAGTTATTCTGGCTTTCTCCAGCGAAGCCATAGAGCCCAAGTTGTTGACAGCACTGCTACTACAGCGACAAATATCTCCAGCTGAAGGTTTGACATAAGCCCAGATTGCTTTAGAACCGCGCTATAGTTCAAGAAAGCGTGCAGGAAAGAGGCTATCAGGTAGAACTGCCACCCCCAATCCTTGGTCAGGCCATAACCAGCCAGCGCAGAAAAGGCGGTATGAGCGGCCACAACAAAGAACCTCTCCCAGAACCCAGCCAGCGCCATAACACCGCCGGTTTGCACAGCCTCCCAGGTCCAGCCAGAGGCGAAGATGAGATTATGTGCCCATTGTGCTTCAAAGACACCAAATCCTGCTCCGGCTACAGCGCCTATGGCTATGCCCAGTTTAGGGTCACTATACCGGGCTCTACGCCACCAGTAGACAACTACCGGCACCAGCTTGGAGCCTTCCTGAACCAGCCCGCTGAGGAGTATTTGTGGTATTCCAGCAAGCAGAATCCAGCGCAACAGAATCTCCTGGCTCCAGAAGTGGTTCAAGGCTTGTCCTGTCCAAGCCTGGAGTGGGATCTGAATGAAGGCAGCGGCAGCTAGCGTTAGAATGGCGCTGCCTAGCAGAACTGCCCAAAGCCAAATTTGTTTAAACAGCGGTGGCCAGTAGCAAGCGAGCCAGATTGCACCAAAAGCTACAGCCAGACCAATCCCCAGGGCGCTGGGATTCTGGAAGAACGAGATGAAGAAGTTAACCGTGTACTCTGTCATACATCCCTCCTGCGGTTGCTAGACACGCATCCCGAGTAGCAATACGATTCGTCATCTATGTTACACCATCGCTGATTGTTGGGGGAAGTGGATCCAAGAAAAGAACAGCGGCAGTAGAATTCTTGAAACGATTATGGGAGATGTTGGGGCTGCGAGTTAGTATTCGCTATTTTGTGTTCTGCTCCGCTAGTTCTCACCTTGGCTTATTTCTGAGAGACAACTGGTACCAACCGGTATTTGACGACATTCTATTGAGATGTTACCGTATCATATAGACGTAGGCTTGTTGTCAGTAACTCACTATCAAGGGAGGTATAGTATGATGGAAGATGTAGAAAAACTAGTTAAGACGACTGTGGAAGAAATTGAGAAGATGCTCAGTACCAAGACTGTGGTTGGGGAGCCAATGACTATCGAAGGAGCAACCCTGATTCCCCTGATAGGTGTTGGTTTTTTCTTTGGCGCTGCCGGTGGCTCCGGTAAAGGGGAATCCAAAGCAAAACGAGAGGGCTTTGGAGAGGGCTCTGGAGGTGGCACCGGTGGTGCTGGTGGGGTAAAGCCTGTTGCTGTCCTCGTCATCGATAAGGAAGGCGTGAGGGTAGAGCCCGTCAAGGGAAGTCTGGCATTAGCGGTGGAGAAGATAGGCGAAGCCCTGCCCAGGATGATGGGAAAACAGCCAGAACAAAAGAAAGAAGGATAGTGGTGGTTGTGGGCTGTCATAGCTCTATCTAGCCTGATCGTACTTGGCATCCTTATCCTCTGTGTGCCTCTTGATACAGCGTTGCGCATAGACGTGTACGGAAGGCCTCAGTTCAGGATAAGCTTTGTATGGCTATTCGGCCTGGTCACCAAAGAGATAGGAGGCAGAAAGAAGAAGCCTGAAGAGGAAGAGAGGGCGACTGACCGCAGGCGAAAGCGTACAAAGCGGGGGACAGAAGCCGGGATAATCTTCAAAATCCTGCGAACCAAAGGACTGGTAAGACAACTCAAGCGTTTGGCCAAGCGCATTTTTCGTCATCTTAAGGTCACAGATTTGCGAGTAGACTTCAGGATCGGAGTTGATGACCCGGCTGATACGGCACTGCTGTTTGGGCCTATCAGTGTAGCTAGCCTGCTTTGGGGTGCCTGTTCCCCTTATGAGATAGCAGTGCGGCCCTGTTTTACCGAGGCAGTCTTCGAAGGGTATTTATGTGGAGCGGCAAGATTGCGGCCTATCCAGACTCTTGCACCTTTGATACGATTTGCCCTCTCGCCAGCTACGATAAGGGCCGCGAAGACACTGGTTTTGAGTAAATGGAAAAGAAAGAAGTAACAGTCGCAAATCCCGTGGCAGTTGGGGAAGCGACCCTGATTCCGGTAATAGAGGTTTCACTGAACTGTGCACGCAGGAACGGCGGGATTTCACTTTTTGGCGTTAAACAGCCTGTTGCTATAGTGGTGGTTTTGGCGTCAGCAAGAATGGGTTTTCGGATTACTGGAGAAGAAGTCTCAATCGCCCAGCTCATACGAGAATTCCCTAACATAAAAGAGAAGCTGGAAGCGACTTGAGGTTCCTTCACGCCCGTGACGATTGACCAGAGCTTGCAATATTTGAGGTAGCTGAGAGCCGAGCTTACTTCATCTGCACTCTGCTTAGGTCGCAATCTAATTCTAGCTCTATCTGATTCTCGGCACTGGCAAAGTCCTGAGACATGTAATAGTCGCCCTTCCTTGGGAAGCGGTTCTCATCCACCTTGAGAATACTCAGGTCAGTATCTGCCAAAAGCTTGACGGCTACGCCGTCAGGAACAATTATCTCGATATTCGAGAGGTCGGCATTGATATGGGCGTGGACGATGCCAGCCGAAGAAGGCACCTTTATCGTATAATCAGCCAGGTCTGCGTCCACAGCAAGTTCAGTTATTTGAAGCTGGCTTAAATCGAGGCTGACGTTGCCTGCTGCTGACTTGATATCTAGCGTTAGCGCTATTCTTCCGTTGAACATGACCTGCCAGCTGTTCTCGGCTTTGCTCCAGAATTCCCATCCACCTCGCTCTAGGCTTAGAAGAAGTCTGCCTTCGCTGTCTTCCTGGTGAAAGTCTGCTCTCAAAGATGTCTGGCCATTACGGGTTGCGGAGCCCGCCTCCATGAAATTGAGCGACTCAGGTGGGAGGCTGCCCACAGTCAGGCTTCCCCCGCTGAAATCTATCTCAACCTGAGCCTGTTCCAAGCTGCCCAATGGCTTAGAATAGCCGTTGGGGATTTTTTCTGCTGGTGGAGCTGCTCCATATTGCCAGATGGTTATGCCAAGACAAGCGAACAGCATCGCCAGAATCAGCGCGCTCACCAGCCAGATATTTTGGTACCTGAGCAGGATGCTAGCCCCAATGACAACTACCAACACCGGCCAGAAGCGCCACAGCGTTCCCCAGAGGCCCCAGGGGATAACATTTAAGTTCTGGAGAAGGAATACTATCCCCAGAAATAGCAGGAGGATGCCCCCCACGGGGGCGTATCGTTCTTTTTGCTGCTTCCGGTCAGGCACTGCTATTTTCTCCTGGCGCCCACAATGATTAGTAGCCCAATGGCGACAAGAATAACAGGCCAGAGATAGCTCCAGCGGAACCACCAGAAAAGGTCGAAGCTGGATAATAGGAAAAAGATACCGACAGCAATTAGGATTACGCCAAGCAGGTTGCGGCCGCGGTGACGCGCCTTGGCTGCCTCTTCTGATGGGCCCTGTTCCTTCTCGAAGCTAGAGTGTATTTCATGTCCCAAGCCACTGGCGGTTTCCTTCATCTCTTCCACATTTTCCTTGATTACATCTTTGGGCTCAGTAGCTTTTGAGCTTTCCAGAGGAACGACAATGGCCAGAATTATATAGGCCAGGATACCTATCCCGTTGGCGAATATCAGTAATACTGCGATTACCCTGACAATGGTGGGGTCTATGTTGAAGTACTCTGCCAGACCGCCACAGACACCCCATATCATCCGGTCGCTTCGACTTCTGTGTAGCTTCTTCATAGCACTCTCCTCCAACCTTAACCTATGCTGGCAGCAATAATATGGCAAAACAGTTTACGTGTCCAATCAGCTTGCGATGGTCTTGCCCCCGCTCTTCTGGCGCAGCGTCAGTTGATAAGCACTACTCTTCTTCCACAAGGGTGATGCTTGACTCTTGCGCCATCACGGTTCGGCTAAGCCTTGTGGCCAGGTAGATAAATGGGGTGTCAACTGCGGCAACAAACCATTTCAAAAAGGCTGTATCAACTCCTGGACCTTCCTCCGTACCCATTCTTCCAGGTTTCCCTAGACAATCCTTGATGCTTGGTTCCCGGGTTATGGTTTGCTTTCCCATGGCGGTGGTGAATACCTCCTTCCTGTTTTTTGACTAACGGAAAGAGTACTCGCTGCCGCTAACTATTTCCACACCTTTTGAGTGTAGCTCTCAGCGAAATAAATATTGTGTTTTGTTATTTTTATTACTTTGCTTGTTATTAAATTATTTTTTATATCAGATTATTGCCTATACCGTTTCATTTCCTGAAGCCAGGAATCTCCTTCTTTCAGTTTACGAATTATGCGAGCAGGAATGCCTGAAAAATAAACTTCCACTCCTCCTTTCGCGGGAGGAGCAGGCCAGATAAGAACTTGATCTGGGAGATTATGGGGAATAACTGATACCGGTTCACCTGAACCAAAATCTATGTCATAAATATGAAGCTTTGAAAAATTGTTAATATGAACCACGGTCGGTCTTTTCGAATACATTTCTGTGACATTAAAAGGAAATAGAGGTAATTTGTGATTCATTACGTTAACACTCAAGGACATGAATTTTTTAAGTTCTTGTGACGGTGTTTCGCGAATTGGTTTAAGAGTTTGATGAATAATTTTGGCTATTTCATCAATACTTGTACTCGCCGAAAAAGGTGGTGTTGGGATGATGGCCGATGCATTACCTACAAAAGTTGATGGAATATCGGCAAGATGGTTGCGTATATTTACCACTGTAATTTGGATGCATTTTGTTTTTTTCACGATGCTCATAAAGTTTCATGAGCATTTTTGAAATAAAGGCAGAAAGAGCGACATTTGTACTGCAAGGGAAACCATTATCAGTTGATATTTTTTGTTTTAATTTGTTGAGTGCATTAGCAGAAAAATAAAAAGCATTGGTTCGTTCCTTTAAGATACCGGGAATAAATGTCGGAAGAAGTTTGAAAAAAGATAATTTATTTATTCTTTTCCAGCCATATTCATAAGCAGCTTGTTCGACTTGATCCTTGGTAAGATTTTCCGGGACAGGAAATAATGACTGATCCAGAACAGGTATTTTAAAATCTTCTTCTTTGCAGATTTGTCCCCAGTTATAGACCATTGTATAGAAACTCTCTCCATCCATACAAGCATGAGAACATTGTATTCCTAAAACAGAGCCATCTTCTAACCTTGTGATTTTTATGCTCATGGGAGCATCAATACCACGTCTTATCTTGGATGGCTTTATTTCTGTGGAAAAATGTTTTATAAGGTCACCTTTTTTATACGCAGCTGCTATTAAAAGATTAGAGTCATTTGTCACGGTGAATGGAACTCCATCATTGGTGAGATGAATACCTGTTTTGTCTTTCATCCTTCCTGAAAGGTGTGGATAGTAATTAAGAAGTTTCTTAAGCCCTGCTTTCATTATATTAACATCTAACTGTACATCAAATATCCAGGTTCCCCGGATCACCATAGGGAAACATGTCCGATCTAATACGGAAAGTTTCCATACCTTGGATGGGTGTATATTCTCTTCTGCTCGTATGTATTCAATGGTTGTATTTGTATTCATGATTGCCCTTTTTATGGAATAACAAAACACAATATCTATTTCGCCAAGAGGTCTTGTCAAAAGGTGTGTAAATGTCAGGCAATGGCGAGCACCTTTGCCTGCTTAGTTTTGGTTTCTTCCCTCCTTTACTGTAAGCCAACCCCCCAAGTAGACCTGCATTAGCTTGTCCGGGGCGTCCAACCGGTGTAACCTTTGCTCAGCCAGTAGTAGCATCTTCCAGATTAAGGCCGTGGCATTCTTAACCTTCCTATAACGTTTGGCTGCCTCCGTCCGTAGCCGAAGCCCTGCAAAGGGTGATTCTACCAAATTGGTCGTCCGTAGGTGACTCCAGTGCTCCTGAGGCAACTCATAGAAGGTCACCATGCGGTTCCAGTCCCGGACCAGTGTTTCTCCCGCGTTTCGATAGCCCCCCTGTCCGGCACCAGCGGACAAAGTAGTCTCGCTTGGTCTCGGCCGCTTCACGAGTTTATGCGTAGACAATGTCTTGCAGGCGTCTCTTGGCTTGACCCAGGATCTTCTTTGGTAGCTTGTCCAGCACGTTGACCACTTTGTGGTTCCAGAAACGCTGATCAAGGGCCCTCGGGTAAATGTTCGCCAGAACGCCCCGGATCATCCGGTCGCTTCGACTTCTGTGTAGCTTCTTCATAGCACTCTCCTCCAACCTTAACCGATGCTGGCAGCAATAATATGGCAAAACAGTTTACGTGTCCAATCAGCTTGCGATGGCCTTGCCCCCGCTCTTCTGGCGCAGCATCAATTGATGAGCACTACTCTTTTTCCACAAGGGTGATGCTTGACTCTTGCGCCAGCACGGTTCGGCTAAGCCTTGTGGCCAGGTAGATAAATGGGGTGTCAACTGCGGCAACAAACCATTTCAAAAAGTAGGTTGTCGCTAGTATCTGTAACCATGTATTCATATCGAACAGGCCCCAGAAAGCGATAGTGCAGAAGATGATGGTGTCAATTGCTTGAGAGACCATGGTGGAAGCACAGTTCCTGAGCCAGAGAGATTTCCCCTTTGTTCTCCTCTTCCAGAAGTGGAAGGCGAAGATGTCATGGTGCTGGGATATGAGATAGGCAGTCAGGCTTCCAACAGCAATCCTTGGCATCAAGCCAAATATCGTTGAGAGTGCATCCTGAGCAAAATCCGATATGTCCGGAATGAACTGAAGCCCAATCTGCATCCACAGCGTCATGAGTGCCATCCCGATGAAGCCGAGCCATACGCCGCGTCTGGCTGCTTTCTTCCCGTATACCTCGCTCAATATGTCGGTGGCAAAGAAGATGCTGCCGTAAAGCACATTGCCCAGCGTGGCTACAAGTCCAAACAACTGGACTGTCTTGATTACCTGGATGTTGGCAGTAATGACCGAGGCCACTATGATGGCGTACAACCCGAACTTGCCGGAGAAACGGTAGACAAGGACGGCAAGACTTAAATCAATCAGAATAAAAGCAATCCAGAGCAGATTGTTGTATAGCATGCCGGGCTGTATCTCCATGTTTAGTCAGTCAAGAACGAATCTACCAGTCTTCGCTCATCCGGTGACGATTCTGAGCATCCAGCCATTTGTGCTTCTGCGCCAGCCGCAGTTCCTCATCAGTGGGCTGGTAATTGGCCAGAAAGCGGTCTCTAAAAGAGTCGAAGGTGTCGTTAGTAATGGCTTCTCTTATCCTATTCATCAGAGTCTGCAGGAAGTTCAGATTGTGAATAGTGGCCAGTCTATAGGCCAGCAGCTCTTGGCATCTGAATAAATGATGGAGGTAAGCCGCTGAGAAATTGCTGCATGTGTAGCAGTCGCAGTCGGGGTCAACAGGCCCTTCCATCTGGCTGTAGACGGACTTTGTGATGTTGCACCTGCCCTGCCAGGTGAACAGGGCGCCATTTCGGCCGACCCGGGTGGGAAGAACGCTGTCAAACATGTCAATTCCCCGGGCTACCGCGTCAACTATGTCGTCCGGGGAGCCGACACCCATCAGGTATCTTGGCTTATCTTCAGGAAGTAGTACTACTGTTTCGTCAATCATAGTTTGAGTTAGTCCTTTTGCTTCTCCCAGACTCAAGCCACCAATGGCATAGCCTGGGAACCCCAGTGATGTAAGGCAACCTGCTGACTGGCGGCGAAGCTCAGGGGAAACGCCTCCCTGCACGATGCCGAACAGGGCCTGGTCACTGCGGGTTTGGGCTCTCTGGCATCGTTCTGCCCACCTGCAAGTCCTGTCTGTTGCCTGCTTGACCTCCTCAAAGCTATCTGTGTAGGACGGACACACATCCAGAGCCATAATGACGTCGGCTCCAATTGATTCCTGTAACTGAACAGCCAACTCGGGGGTGATAAAATGCTGGCTTCCATCAATATGTGAACGGAATGTGACTCCTTCTTCGCTTACCTTCCGCAGTCGGGCCAGACTGAGTATTTGGTAGCCGCCGCTATCGGTAAGCAGGGCTTTGTCCCAGGCCATAAACCGGTGGAGCCCTCCCATTCTCTCAATCACATCCGACCCTGGTCTCAGGTACAGGTGGTAAGCATTGGCCAGCACCATCCTTATCCCGATACTCTTGAGCTCTTCGGGCGCGACCGCCTTAACCGTCGCCTGGCTGCCTACCGGCAGAAATACCGGCGTAGGGACTGGCCCGTGAGGGGTGGATAACTGGCCAGCACGGGCTCTGCTGTCTGGACAGGTTTGTACTACACGGAAGCTGTTTGTATTGTTTATTGACTCTGTCTCCTCAGTTGAGTTTGTCCCAACAGCAGAATACGGTAATCCCGCTGTGCTCTCCCCCGTTCCCGGTCTAATATATCATAATTAAAGGTGACAGAATTGTAGAGCATTAACACATATCGATTCAGTGGTATGCGGAGGCTGAGATACATGGGTGACACTCATGGTATTGTTAGTAATGATACTGACTTAGCGTGAGGAGTTACCATAATG
>Ga0315533_1000189_pt1 | contig 56785 bp, 45 predicted proteins | sample SalMarSW160130MG_FD_203081 | JGI IMG/M metagenome (GOLD analysis project Ga0315533, IMG submission 203081) | Salt marsh sediment microbial communities from the Plum Island Ecosystem LTER, Massachusetts, United States - Salt Marsh Sediment SW1601-30 ...
AAAAAGAACTCCTAACTGCGTTGAACCTCGAAATTCCAGAAGTTAGGTAGTACATTTACAAGCAATGCAACATGCTTAATATAAACGAGTTACAATGTGTTTTTAAAATTAATGGCGAAACTTAGGACTAATTCTTATGAGTCTGATTTTTTCCTCATGTATTGAGGAGAAAAAAATAAATTGGTCTTTGCACGCGGCTGTTAATCGATTTTCGGTTGATGAGATTGAAGTTTTAGCCCTTGGATGAGGAGGATTTATTTGAATGTCTAATTCATCAGAAAAAAAAGTGTCTTTGGTCAAGGCTTATGTGTTTGGCTATTTAGCGCTTTTCATGATTAGTCTAGCTGCAATGGCCAGCTATTTTGCTTATGACTGCATAGGGCCTTTAACGCCTCTTTTAAAGGCTGAGTTAAATTTTTCTTCGACTCAAGTCTACTGGCTCTACAGCATTTATTCTATACCGGTTATCCTTTTTGTGGTTTTAGGTGGTGTGCTTGCCGATAAACTTGGCGTTAGGAAGGCAGCGATTGTGTTTGCCGCTCTTTTTACAGTCGGTGTTGTGCTAACAGCGAGTAGAAATTTCACTATTATGTTGTCTGGAAGGTTCTTATTTGGAATCGGTGCCGAGTGTTATTATGTTGTCATGAATAAGGTAATGGCAAAATGGTTTAAGGATAAAGGATTGGCATTGGCTTTTGGTATAAATCTATTTCTATGCCGTGCCGGAACTTATATTGCATTTTTCGGACTGCCATGGATGGCTGAAAATTTCACTTTGAGTAATGCACTTTGGTTTGTAGCGGGGATAAATCTTATAGGGCTGCTGGTGACAGTTGTTTATGGCTTTTTAGACCGTTATGGGGAAAAGAAAAACTATGTCTCTTTTGTTGAAGAAACTGGAGCTAATTTCAAGTTGCGAGATGCACTCAGGCTGCCTTTATCCTTCTGGGTGATCAGTTTGCTATGTGTTACTTATTATTCTGCAATTTTTCCATTTCAAGCATGTGCAACGGATTTTTTTACAGAACGTTACAGTTTGAGTAACATTGCTGCCGGTAGATTGGCAGGGACACTTATTCTTGTTTCGATGTTTGTTACATGGATTTTTGGAGCAGTAATTGACCGTATAGGAAAGCGGGCAACACTCATGATTATTGGCTCCATAGCTATGATACCATGTCATATTTCTATGGCTTATACGAATATTAACCCATGGATACCGATGGTTGTTTTGGGGCTGTCCTTTTCGCTGGTCCCGGCAGCATTATGGCCGGCAGTGCCTCTTATAGTCAAAGAAAAGCAGCTTGGAGTTGCTTATGGTGTTATTGCCATGGTTCAAAATGTGGGGCTGTTTGCCTTTCCGCTTGTAGCTGGCTTAATCCGGGATAAGATGGGAAGTTATAACCCTGCAATGATAGTATTTGCAGTATTAGGTGTTCTTGGGTTGATTTTTGCAATATGGTTGAAAATGCTTGAAAAAGAAGGTGGGTATGGTTTGGAAAAGGCAATTTAATCTATATCCCCTCTGTTTTTATTTTTCCTCTTTTTTATCAGATTTCGTAACACAGGAATATAAATCGAGATGATCAGTACAACAAAAAGTACAATCAACAAATAGTCTGGAATTTTAATAGCATAGCCGATTAATGCGAGGATAAAAAAACGAGGCAGCCTGGATAGAAAAACAGCAAGAAGGTATTTTATCAAGGGGTAATGAGCAAGGACAACCAGAAATCGGATTGGGTAGAAAGGAATAGGTGTTAAACCTGCAATCCAAATGGCAGTAAAAGGAGCTTTATTGAATAGGTCTACAATTCTGCTGACTGTCTTTTTTTGAAGGCTTTTCTTAAAGAGCTTAAAATCTGTGACGAATTTGAATACAGAATAATTAAGTGCTTCAGTAATTATGGTTCCTGCGACAGCAACCAGAGCAACGGTTATCGGTGGGTAGAACTTGCCGAAATAAAGCAGAACAGGTTCGTGTGGTACTATTGAAATCAAAAACTGGGAGGGAAAACTATATAAAAAAAGCACTATTAGACTTTTACTTTTCTGAAAAGAGCTCAAGCTAAACCACAGCACAAGTAATACGATTATCAGAGTTATTTCAAGAGCAAATATGATTGATCTTTTTTTTGGAGAAACCTTCTTTTTTTCTTGAGAATTAAGATGATTCATGACTTTTTTCTTTAATTCTTTAATTAGATAAGTCTTTTTATCATCGTATTTCTGTTTGTTCAAGCAGCGGTTAAAAATATTTACTTTTGATTTTTATATCCTCAAAAAATAACTCAGGTTATTCTATTTCTTCAAATAATCAAGCAGTTGTCTGGCTGTGTCAGCTTTTTCATGCTCGGGAGCTAGTTCCAGGAATTTTTCCAGATTTTTAACAGCCTCATCAATGTTATTTTGCCCGATATAAATTATGCCAATCTCGTAATATGCTTCTGCATAATCTTTTTTAAGGTCTGTAGCCCTGAGAAAAGCTTCCAAAGCTTCTTCCCTTTCACCCTGTGCGATTAAAACAAGTCCTAGATTATAATAAGTATCATGATCATCCTGATTGAGTTCAACTGCTTTCATATAATATTTTTTTGCCTCTTCAAATATTTTGGCCCTGCCAAGTACCTCGCCCAGTTCTTTATTACAACTGTAACTTTCTGGATTGAGTTCTACAGCCTTTCTAAAAGCAGATATGGCTTCCTCGTTTTCTTTCATTTTTTTATAAGCTAGTCCCAGGTTAAAGTGATAACCCCAATTTGATGAGTTGAGTTTTACTGCTTCTTCATAAGATTGTACTGCTGCCTCATACTTTTGTTGTTCGTACAGCTTATATCCTCTGAGAAACAGCCTGTCAGCATCAGAAAGGGCTTTTTCTATAGCCTTCTCGGCTTTCAACATTTTGATATCTAATTTTGTCGATTCTGCGATGGATACTTTTACTTCATAAGATACGGGGACATAACCTTCTTTCTTGAAATTAACTTGATAATATCCCGGCCAGATTCCGATTTGAGCGAATTTACCCTGCTTATTTGTTGAAATATTAAATCTTGTTGCTGATGTTTTTGTAGAGATAATAACAATTGTTACTTTTTCCAGAGGGTTTTTCTCGCTGTTTGTGACAATTCCTTCGATTTTTCCATGGACCTGAGCAAATGAGCTTAAACTGAAAACAACTATCATACATGCTAAGATTAAGCCCTTTTTTATCATAATTCCCTCCTGACTTTGTTTTTTGTCTTTTCTTCCAACTCCTTGATTTTTGGCTGATTTGGATTAAGTTTCAAAGATTTCTGGAGAAGCGGAAGTGCTTTTTTGGGTTGGTCCAGGTTTAGATAACATTCAGCTGCGAGGTTTAATATACCTAATTCTGTTGCCTCTTTCAGCAGTTTTTCAAGATAGACTAGTGATTGGGACCAATTCTCGAGAGCTGAATAATTTGCAGCAATGATTTTTGCGGCTTCTCTGTTCTGGGTTGCCTTGTGCAGTGTAGTGGCAATATCAAGAGATTCATCGTACTGCTGTAGGGCAAAAAGTGTTCGTGCAAGTAAAAGTCTGGCCTCTGGTTTATCCTTTATATTTTGAGCTTTCTCGAGAGTGTCTCTGGATTGTTCATATTTTTCTGTCATGAAATACTGATAGGCTAATGAATAAAGGTCTTCAGGGTTAGGAAATCGTTTATGAATCTTGGCATAAGCCCATGGGAGAACAGAATATGGTTTAGCAAGCAGAATAAAATGTTCTTTTCCTTTGAGGATTTCTCTCCCATCAGCATCAAGAATGAATACTTCTAGCCTGTAATATCCTGGACTGAAAGATGGAAGAGAGATAGGATTGATATCGATTCCCTGCCTGTCCGGACTCATGACTTCGCTCAAGGGCTTTTTGATGCTGTGGACAGTGGTATCAGTATTGAGGGCGATGATCTCGATCAATAATGATTTCCCCTGTTTTTGTTTTAGATTATGTAACTGAAAATAAATGCCAATATCTTTTTTTGGTATGAAATTATTCTGGGCATTTATCAAATACTGGTTTCCATTGAATGCGAATGCTTTTAGTTTTGTTCTCTGGTTTTCTCGTAGTTCCATGCGTTTCTGGTAAAGAAGAAAGCTGCTTATGAAAGGGCTGCTTTTTTCGTCAGGGATTAAGACATCTGTCTGGAAAGATGTAAATTCCTTTCCTGTCTTATTTTTGAGTAAGAAAAGAAGCTTAAATCTTCCAGGGATAATCGGCAGTATATCCTGAAAAGCAAAAATCTGGCCTTCATGTTTCCTGTATTCTTCCGGTGTAATATTTATAGGAATTTCTTCTTCCTTTTCCTGGACAAGCTTTCCCGTGCTATCTTCGATCCTTATGATGATCTGGAAATTAGCATAATTTTTTCCTTGATAGGAAGAAAAATTTACCTTGCCTGGCTCTAACGTCCAGTGAATAAAAAATTGTTCTGCATTTTTAAAAATTGCTGCTCTGGCATGATTATCCACGAAATCATGGGTATAATCGATCTCTACATAGTCCTTGTAGTCGAGAAAATGACGTGCATAAGCATCAGAAAATTTTTTTTCTGCAAGAGAATATATACCGGATAAAACTGTTCCGGAGGAAAGAGAGGTAACCCCAAGAGTTGCCTCTCCTGGGATATAAGACAATGAAGCACTGGCCAATTCCCCAGATATTTTCTTTATAGCCTTATATGCTTGATTGCGGTTGAGCCCACGGCCTGCTGTTGGAGCTGCGAGCTTCTCAGGACCTTCTACATCCGGTGAATACAGGCGGTACTCGCCTAATCCCTGAGGTTGGTAAAAAACCAGATAGAAAAATGGAGGAAGGCCGTATTTTATTTCTCCTTTATAATGCCAGAGTTCAAGAGGCCAGATGTCAGATTGAGTCGCATATATTTGTCTTTCTAAGGGGGGGCCCAGGAGAAGATAAAAATAGCCTCTTTCTGTCTGGCTTCCTTTTTTAAAACTTGCATGTCCAAAATTGATATCGGAAAAGCGGACACGCTTCATGTATTCCTGATAAAATTCGTTTTCACGTGTATCAGGCATTGGGTCGCGCCTGTTCCAGAAGAGGCTGATGAATTTATCTCTTTCTTGGTCTGTGTTAAGTTTTAAGAAAACATCTTTTTCGGTTTTTGTGATGATTGGAGAAACGAGTCCAAGCCAATCTTTGTGCTTTGGCGAAAGCTTTTCTCCTGCTAATAGGAGTAAAGAAGCAGTAATTAGCATTAATAGAATGAGGTTTATCTTTTTCATATTTTTAATTTCTACTTTATTAGTTTCTATAAATTAAAATAACAAATGTGCAGAGAAGTTGCAATTGCTTCCGTTTTTTATGAGTTCCTGAAATTTGCCCCTTTTTATTCAATTTATTGGATAATCCAAAAAAATGAATAAAAAAACCATGAAAGAAAGTAACTATCTTGTTGATAAAAAAGGAATTGTGGCATCAATTATTTTGGCATGTATATTGCATCTATTTCTTAAGAAAGGTATATTTTTTTGTTAAAATTGTGTACTATATTATTTAATACAATAAGGATGGTAAGGAGGTGAAAATAGGGAACAGAATAAAAAATATAAAAGGAAACGGAATTTAATTTAAAAAAAATAGGAGGTAAAATGAGATTAAAAACTTTTATCAGTGTATTTGTCCTCTTTCTTATGCTTGTACCTCTTGCTCTTTCTCAGTCAAAGGAAACAGGTGCTGTTGTCGGAACTGTAATGGATGATCAAGGCGAACCTCTTCCTGGTGTTGCAGTAACTTTAACAAGCCCTAATCTTATAGGTACGCGAAGCGCGATTACCGATGATAGAGGAAATTATCGATTTCCAGCTCTTCCTCCAGGCCTCTATGCCGTAAAAGCGGAACTGCAGGGGTTTGGAACAGTCGTTCAGGAGAATATCCGTGTAACGACAACTGTTAGTTTAACAGTAGATGTGACAATAAAGCCAAGCATCGTTGAAGCAGAAATAATAGTCATTGCTGAATCTCCAACAGTAGATGTGAAATCCACAGAAACCGCTTCAGTAACACTCAGTGAGGACCTGTTAAAAAATATGCCTTTCAGTAATTTTGCAATGGACATTATCAATCTTGCTCCTGGAGTAACAAATGATGTGGCGTATGGAGCTTCAGAATCAACTGGAGTCGCTTATCAGATTGACGGAGTAGATGTTTCTGACCCTGAGGCTGGTTCTGCATGGGTTTTCAATGATCCTAACATCGTTGAGGAAGTTAAGGTTATGGCACTCGGTTTGCCTGCAGAGTATGGTAACTTTACAGGTGTTGTTTTTAACCAGGTCACAAAGTCTGGTGGGAATGAATTTTCAGGTTTCTTTCACACCATATTTCAGGGAAAAGCGGAAGACGGGAAGTTCTGGCAGGCTAACAATAACAGTGCTTATATTGACGATTTTCCGGAACTGACACCACCCGCATTTGCAATGACCGATTTTGCTGCAAACATTGGAGGCCCCATTCTGAGAGATAAAGTCTGGTTTTTTCTTGGTGGTCAGTACTACAATCCGAAAAATTATCCTACGGGCTTTCCTGAACCAATAGAATATAAACAGCCAAGAGGTTTCTTGAAAATAACGGCTCAATTGACTCCTTCAACCAATATTAACTCTTTTATAGAAGTGGATATTTATAATGGTATCAACCGCGGTGGGAATGCGACAACCCATCCGGATGCGTGCGTTGATCAAGACTCGCCGGATTTCGTTGGAAACTTTTCCTTGACTCACATTATCAACGAAAAGACTTTTTTTGATTTTAAGACGGCGTTCTTCCACGGATACTATTATCTTGATCCCGAAGTTGGCCCGGATATAAATGGTCACTTTAATGAAAATGATAATATGCTCTATGACAGCGCTGGTTATTTTTTCTATGCGGACCGTGACAGAATTCAGGCAAATACCAGCCTGACCCATTATGCAGAAGATTTTCTTGGTGGTGATCATGACTTCAAATTCGGGGCGGAATTTGAGTACGGTAAGGTACGGAACAGGTTTGGTTATACAGGCCAGAACAACATGTATTATGATGATTTAACAGGCTATGGGGCATATGGGTATTATTACACAGGAAATTATCTCGCTTTTCAGTATGAAGGTTATGACACGAATACGCAGTATAAACGGCTCGAAGGATTTGCCCAGGATTCCTGGAAAGTCTCTGACCGCCTGAATATCAATCTTGGCGCGCGTTTAACAAAAGGATGGGGTACAATTAAAGATGTTTCAGGCACTGTTTACTCTATTTTCCGTGTGGCACCACGACTCGGTTTTACTTTTGATATTCTCGGAGATAAGACCACAATCTTCAAGGCTCATTACGGACAGTTCACAGAAGCCATGCTGTCAGCTTATCACGACCGTTTAAACCCGGATTCTGCCTATACTGACTTCGTAAGTTATTACTGGGATACATGGGATAACAAATGGGTTGAATACCAAAGGACTGTGCACGAAGCGCTCTATTCTATTGACCCTGATATCAAGCATCCTTACATGGATCAGATTACGGTTGGCATCGAACGAGAACTTTTCAAAGACGCATCTTTCTCTGCGACTTTCATCTACCGTAACTGGAAAAACATTATAGGACGGATTGACACACTTGCTGAATATTCACCTATCGATGTTTACGTAGAGGAACTCAATAAGAGTTTCACAATCTACGAACGTGATAACCCAAATGAACATGCATATGTGATGAAAAACATAGAGAAAGGAGACCCCTGGATAAATGTTGACCCATACCGTAAGTACATGGGGATAGAGCTGCTGTTCAACAAGAGATTTTCCAATAACTGGCAGCTTCTTGCCTCTTATGTCTATTCTCAGGCAACGGGAAGCATGAATAACGGATTCGGAGATGACATTGGCGGGGGCGGCTCGACTGACGACCCTAACTTCTGGATAAATTCGGATGGCAATTCCACTGCTGACCCCACTCACATGCTGAAAATACAGGGAACCTATGTCTTTCCTCTAGGAATTCAGCTCAACGCCCATTTCCATGCAATCACAGGATATGCCTGGACTCAGAGGTACAGGACATCAAGGCTTAACCAGGGGAGAGTTACATTCCTTACAGAAAAGCGAGGTTCAAATCATTATGATATTCAAAAGATTCTTGACTTGAGGCTGGAGAAAACCTTCACGTTTGCTGAGAAATACCGATTAGGCCTGATGCTTGATGTTTTCAACGTTTTCAATGCAGATACAATCACTTCCTGGGGAACGCGGATCGGCTACGATTGGACACCTGGAGATTATCCTTCCACAGATGGGCATAACTTGACCGGAATAGCAAGGCCCAGACAGGCACGAATCGGAATTCGCTTCTCGTTCTGATACTCGTTGGTTTAGTTTACAAAAGGGTGGCGGAATTTTCCGTCACCCTTTTTTTGTTTTCTCTAAGTGATGCTGCTGCGTTACAGTCAATCCCATTAAATTCATCTTTTTCTCTTCTTCTTATTTTCTACTCAGGTATCCATTTTTGCGATAAGCCGAATGGAAAAAGACGAGAAAAACATTGGGAGAATTCCTGTACTTTGTCAAGCTTGTTTATTATGATAAAATAATATCGATAGCATGAAAATAAAGCGGATTCTTATTTTAAGCGTTACAGCGATGATAGTTTTATCTGCAGCCCTCTATTTACTAAGATTTCGGAAAGAGGGATTTGCGGGATTAAAGGGAAAAAAAGACCTTAATTGCATCCTTATTACTGTTGATACTCTGCGGGCCGATAAAATCGGATGTTACGGGTTTTCCAGGATAGAAACTCCAGTTATGGATATGTTTGCTTCAAGGGGAGTAAAATTTGATAGATGCATATCGCAGACACCGCTCACTCTTCCTTCTCATACAACTATTATGACCGGGACTTATCCGGTTTTTCATGGTGTAAGAGACAACGGGGGTTTTCTGGTTCCTCAGGAGCTTTCGACTCTTGCCGAACTCTTTAAGCAAAAAAATTATCAAACAGGGGCTTTTGTTGCTGCCTACGTAGTAGATTCAAAATGGGGGTTGAATCAGGGATTTGATACTTATTTTGACAACTTTGACTTAAGCAAATATAAAACGATTTCTCTCGGGAATGTACAGCGCAGGGGTGATGAAGTCATAGATGAGGTACTTGGCTGGCTCGAAGGCTGCAGGGAAGATAAATTTTTCGCATGGGTTCATCTATACGATCCCCATACGCCATATGAACCCCCTTCTCCGTATAAGGAGCAGTACCCACACAATCCATATTTAGGAGAAATCGCCTATACGGATTCACAGCTTGGAAGGTTGTGGAGCTATCTTGAAGAGAATAATCTAATTGAGAATACTGTGATTGTCTTTGCTTCTGACCATGGAGAAAGCCTTGGCGAACATAAAGAAAGCGCACATGGATTTTTTATTTACCAGGAAGGTGTCCATGTCCCACTTATTTTTGTTACACCCTTTAAAAAGCTTCACGGAATAACCCGCACTAACGTTGTTACTCTTGCGGATATCATGCCGACTATCCTCAAGATGAACGATATTTCACTGCCTGGGCAGATACAGGGGAAAAATCTTCTGCCTCTGTTTTTTAAGGAAAAGGGCACAGAGAATAACTTTGCTTATTCAGAGACATACTATCCTCGCTTCCACTACGGCTGGAGCGAGCTTATAAGTATTCAGGATGAAAAATTCAAATTGATTGTTGCCCCAGAACTTGAACTCTATGATTTGATAAATGATCCGGACGAAGAAAACAACATTGTTAACATTCAAGCAAAAGAAGCAAGGAGGCTTAAGGCGGTAATTGATGGATTCATTGAAGAGTGGGGACGAGATGCTTTCCAGGTTGATTACCGGAGTATCGATGAGGAAACACGGCAGAAGCTTACAGCACTTGGTTATATCGGAACATTTACTGATTCTTCTTCATTGGAAGGCAGGAAGCTAGGCGACCCAAAAGAGAAGATCGTGATTTTCAACCGACTTTCTAAAGCGAGGGAGTTAGGGCTCGAAGGAGAATTTGAGCGTGCCGTTAAGATGATGAATGGAATTATCGAGGAAGACCCTGATGTTATCGATGCTTACTTTTCACTTGGGAATTTGTATTATAAGAATCACAAATTTGAGGAATCTCTAGAATGTTTTTTTAAAGTTCTTGAAAGAAAGCCAAATGATGCTTTTACAGTCATAAATATTGCTAATTCATATATGATGATGGGAAATATTGATGAGGCGGAGAGATTCGTCTTAGGTGTTATAAACTTCATTCCTCCGGATTCACAGATTAACTTTATTCTGGGGAATATATTTAATGCCCAAAAAGAATATGAAGAGGCTGTGAAGTATTACAAGGAATGCTTGAGGCTTAACCCTTCATCTCCATCTGCTTATAGTGCCCTTGGAGGGGTTTATATCGTTCAGGGAAACCTGGATGAGGGGGAAAAGTATCTTGAAAAAGCTGTTGAGCTTAATCCTAAGGTAAGGAATCTTCATTATAATCTTGCCCAGCTTTTTGAAGAAAGGGGGAATTTCGAGCGGGCGATCGAAGAATACAAAAATGAACTGGATAATATTCCTCATAATTTTAAAGCCAGTTTTAATCTTTCGCGCATATTTCGGATTCTGAAGCGGGAAGAAGAGGAAATCAAGTGGCTGGATAAAACTATTGAAATAAATCCCAATTTTCCCTTAAGTTATTTCTATCTGGCACGTATATATCTAAACCAGGGACAAAGATTTAGAGAAGCCATCTCCCTTGTTAAGAAAGGAATAGAATTAAAGCCTGAAAAGAAGGAACTTCCTCTTGGATATTTCCTGCTTGCTGATATCTATAACCGTCTTGGAGATAATAACAAGTCCTTAGAGTATGCACAAAAAGGAGAAAACGCCAGAACCGTCTCTGAAAAACATTAAACCTATATATTTTAAGAAAGGAGTAATAATGAAAGAAAGGAAATTATGTGTATTTGTCTCTATTTTATTCATCTCCAGCCTGTTGATGGTTTCGTGCACAGGTCGGCAGAACCAAGAAGATCTGACTGTTAAAGCAAGAGAGATCCATGATAGGGTTCTTACGGTTGATACTCACTGTGATACCCCCATGCGGATGGTCAGCAGTGAATGGGATGTAGGCCAGCGCCATGAACCCGGCCAGAGGCAAAGCGGAAAAATCGATCTTCCACGGATGGTGGAAGGAGGACTGGATGCAGAGTTCTTTGCTGCTTTTGTTGGCCAGGGAGCGCTGACTCCGGAAGGGCGCACTAAAGCAAAAGAAAGGGCTGATTTATTAATAGATGCCGTTTATAAAATGTGTGAGGATTATCCGGACATTGTGGGATTTGCAGATTCCCCTGATGATGCCTATCGTTTGGAAAAGGAAGGGAAGCGTGCAGCTTTTATAGGTATGGAAAACGGGTATCCTGTCGGGGAAGATATCTTGCTGGTAGAAAAATTTTATAATAGGGGTGTACGCTATATCACACTCTGCCATGGCTCTGATAATGATATATGTGATTCCTCTACTGACCGGAGTAATCCTGAAGATAACGGTCTCAGCGATTTTGGAAGAAATGTTGTTGCTGAATGCAATCGCCTGGGAATCATGGTAGATATTTCTCATGTTTCCGATAGATCCTTTTTTGATGTCCTTAAAGTCACAAAAGCACCTGTGATTGCTTCTCACTCCAGCGTGCGGGCCATTTGTGATCACCCGAGAAATCTTTCCGATGAAATGCTTAAGGCTTTGGCTGTCAACAATGGGGTCATTCAAATCTGTCTTGTTTCCAGTTTCGTAAAAGAATCAGAGTCAAACCCGGAGAGAGAAAAGGCTGTTGATGCACTTACTCAAAAGTATGGGACCTGGAGGGACATTAAAGATGAGGACATTCGGCAGAAAGTACGACAGGAGTATAGGGAAATCTTAGAGAAATATCCAGAGGAAAAGGCAACACTCAAGGATCTTGCAGACCACATAGACTATGTGGTGAAATTAATTGGGACTGAGCATGTTGGTATAGGAACAGACTTTGATGGTGGTGGTGGAGTTGAAGGGTGTGATGATGTCAGTGAAATGCCGAACATAACAGAAGAACTTCTCAGGCGTGGTTACTCGGAAGAGGATATCCGAAAGATCTGGGGTGGAAATCTCATGAGGGTTTTTAGGAGAGTCATTGAAGTATCGGAGGAAATGCAGAATAATAAATAGGAATCAAACTTAAGCTCCACGATTCCATTTGACATCAAAGAATATTACTCAATCTTGGTTTCTATCTAAGATTTAGATGAGTGTCTAATATCGCTCTAATTGTAAAGAAAATATACACAGCTTTTCTAAAATTATAGACTCATTGTGAAACTTGCTCTTATTTTTAGCGTAGGTGGGTTGGCATAAAAATTGCTTGAATATTTTAGGTGGACGGAGAGATGCAGATCCAGCCATCGAGTGAAGAACGAGCTAAGAGGGAATAAATATGCAGAGAAAATCAAACCTATTTAAAGCCGCAGTCCTGGTATTTACGTTGCTGTTTGCATTTACTTTATTGGCTGCTGGAAACAACCGAAGTGATAATAGACCACGTTACGGAGGAGTTTTTAGGATAAAATCGTTTTCAGATAATTTTAGAATGCAGCTTGATCCTGCAAGTCCTGATTCATTTATTTTTGTTTCGGAGCAGATTTTTAATGCTTTAGTCAAGCTTGATAAAAACTTGAATATTGTTCCTTCATTGGCTGAATACTGGGAAATCTCTCAGGATGGTAAGAGATATACTTTTCATTTAAGAAAAAATGTTAAATTCCACAATGGAAGCGAACTGTCTTCAGAAGATGTGAAATTTTCCCTGGAGCGGCTTCTTGATAAAAACACTGATTCCCCTTATTACCAGTATTTTGTTTCAAGAGTAATCGGAGCCAGGGAATTTCGTGATGGAAAAACAAAAGAAGTGGATGGATTTAAAGCCGTAGATAGATACACTTTTGAGATTCACTGGACAAAACCTTTTGTGTCGGCACTTTATTTGATGAGCTTGCATTTTTGTAAAATTCTTCCCAGGGACCTTCTAATTGAACAAGGAAAAAAATTTTTCATGAAGCCGTCCGGGACAGGGCCCTTTAAGTTTGACTATTGGCTGAGGAATACAAGGTTGGATGTTATTGGCGTCCGGCTTAAGCGAAACAATAATTATTATGAGGGAAGACCTTATTTAGGAGCAGTTGAATTCAGCCCCTACTTTACAGTTAATCATTTTTTAAAAAAAGAAATAGATTCAGTGCCAGTTCTTTCAGAGAAGTTATTGAAATCAAATTTCCAGATATTTCAGGACGGTCCTGTTCACCAGATGTTTTTGGGGATGAGCTGTAATATTCCTCCCTTTGACGATCCAGCAGTGCGAAGAGCTATATCTTATGGAATAAACAAAGAGAAAATTGTTCAAGCATTCTATGAAGTAAGGTACTTGCGTCAGTTGACAAACAGTTATATCCCATCCAGGTTGCAGGGCTTTTTCCCAAAAGAAGATGAGGACACCTTTAATTTAGAAAAGGCAAGGCAGTTACTTTACGATGCTGGTTTTTTAAATGAGAAAAAATTTCCAGATGTCACATTACTTCTCGATTCGCCAAGGACGGCATTTAAAGTTAAAGTTTTCAGAGAATTAAGAGAGCAGCTTGAAGCTTTAGGGATTAAATTAAAATTACATTTTTATAAATCACTTAAAGAAGTCAAGGAATTTGAAAGGCCTTATATTGTTTTAATCTTGAAATTAATGGATATTCCTGATCCTGAGGATATTATAAAACCTTTATTTTTCTCAGAATCCACTTTTAATATTTTTAATTATGACAATGCTTATTTAGATAGTTTAATACATAAGGCAGAAATTGAAAAAAGCTGGACATACAGGATAAAACTTTTCCATCAGATTGAGAATGTTTTAATTTCTGATATCCCGGCAATCCCTCTTTTTTCTCACCAGAATAAAGTAGCAATGCAACCTTATGTGAGGGGGGTTGAAGTTCCTCCTTTAGGTATGTATTATTTGGATACAAAAAAGATATGGTTGGATAAATAAAAGTATGAAGATGCAATTGCATGTGTCACTCCGGACAAGATTTATGATTTATGTAGTAATTTTGCTTGTAATGCTTGTAGGATCAATTATCTTTGTGATAGAGAAAAGAGAAGTCAAGGCTATTTTTGAAGAGCAGGAGAATAGGGGAATATTAACTGCAAAAAATATTGCTCAATTGAATCTGGATCCTTTCCTTTTCTGGGATAATGAAGGTGTGAAAGAAAGCATTGAAAAACAGATAGACGAAAAGCTTATTTATGTTATTTTTTATGACCGGAATAACAGACCGTTCACATCAAATGATTTCATAATGGATTATGAAGAAATATATAATCACAGCAATCTTCCCGAAGGAGTCGAGGGAAATACTTACTTCTCTGAAAAAAAGATGTTAAAAAATAGAGAATCAGGGCAAGTTTTAAGAATTCTTGAAATAGAAACCCCGATTTTTGCTGGTGATTCAGATAAAAGATGGGGATCAATAAAGATAGGCCTTTCTCTGCAAGAGATGCTGGCGGAAATGCATAAAACTCGTGTGATGTTGATCTTAATTGGTTGTGTCGGTGTTTTATTAGGCATTGTGGGGGCAGCCTTATTAGCAAGAAGAATCATATTTCCCCTCAAGGAATTAGTGGATGGGACTGTTAAAATATCAAAGGGCGATTTTTCTCAAGAGATTGATATTAATTCAAAGGACGAAATAGGAGATTTGGCTCAGAGTTTCAACAAGATGAGCAATCAACTGCTTCTGGCTAGAAAAAGAATGCAAGAAGCCAACAGGAAACTGGTTCAGGCAGAGAAATTGGCCTCGATCGGCCGCATCTCTGCAGGTATTGCTCATGAAATAAGAAATCCTTTGACTCCTGTGAAGTTAAACATCCAAAAGCTGTTTGGTAGTGAACATCTGGATAAGATAGAGAAGGACTATTTGACAATATCCCAGGAAGGAATAAAACAAATAGAAAATTTCATAAAGGAAATGCTCAATTTTACACGTGTATCTGAGTTAAACATCAATCGATTTTCTATGGAGCAAATCATTAATGAGTCTGTTAAAATGATGGTCGATTCTCTAGAATTGAAAAAAGTGCTTCTGGAAAAGGATTTTCAGAAAGGAGTTCCTCAAGTAAACGTGGATGGCGATAAGTTGAGGCAGGTTATTTTAAACATTCTCCATAATGCATGTGAAGCAGTTGATGAAGGGGGGCGAATCAGAATTTCTCTTTCTTATTTAAAGGCGGAATCGGGAGGAAAAGTGAGAATTAAAATATCTGATGATGGCATCGGGATTCTAGATAAAGATTTTGAAAATATTTTTGAGCCTTTTTATACAACAAAAGCTTCTGGAATTGGTTTGGGTTTAGCTAATGCCAGAAAAATCATCGAGCAGCATAATGGTTCTTTAAGAACTGTGAAAAAAGAAGGGAGGGGGTCTTCTTTCGAAATTCTTATCCCCTGTGAAGGTGAAAGATGAAATCAATTTTAATAATAGACGACGATTTATTAATAAGGAAAACTTTATTGTCTAATTTTTCTAAAGAAGGTTTTGAAGTTTTTTTAGCCGAAAACGGAGAGGAAGGGCTTCGGAAATATGAGCAGAACCTTCCAGATTTCGTCATGTTAGATATTCGACTTCCGGATATGGATGGGATTGATGTCTTGATGCAGATCAAAGATAAAAATAAGGATGCCTGTGTTATCATAATGACCGCTTTTGACGACATGAAGACAACAGTGGAAGCAATCAAATACGGAGCTTTTGAGTATTTAGTAAAACCTCTCGATAATGTTGAACTGGATCTAACAATTAAAAAGGCCATAAAAGTAAGAAATCTTGAGGATAAACTTAGTTACCTTTTGGAAGAAAAACAGAAAGAATACACAATCGACAATATAATCGGCCATTCTGCTCAAATGAGGGAGGTTTTTAAATTAATTGGATCTGTAGCAAGTACAAGAACGAATGTTCTTATACAGGGCGAAAGCGGGACCGGGAAGGAATTAGTTGCTAAGGCAATTCACTATAACAGCCCTTATAGCAGCGAACCTTTTATTGTTATTAATTGTTCTGCCATTTCAGATACTTTATTGGAAAGCGAACTCTTTGGCCATGTTAAGGGTGCTTTTACTGATGCGGTTTGTGAAACGAGAGGAAAATTTGAGATAGCCAGGAGAGGAACTTTATTTCTTGACGAGGTCGGAGATGTTTCACCAAACCTTCAATCGAAGTTATTAAGGGTTATTGAGACGAGGGATTTCATGAAGGTCGGTGGGGAAAAAGTCCTCCGGACCGAAGCAAGAATAATTGCAGCTACAAACCAGGATTTGAATGAATTGGTTGGGAAAGGAAAATTCCGGGAAGACCTATACTACCGCCTGAAAGTAGTTGAAATAATTCTTCCTTCCCTCAGGGAGAAGACAGAAGACATCCCAGAATTAGTAGCTTATTTACTGGAAAAAATAAATCGTGAACTCCGCAAGAATGTGAGAAAAGTTCCTCCTCATGTTATGAAAGTCCTGAAAAGCCTCCCATGGAGGGGGAACGTCAGAGAACTAGAAAATGCCTTGATTCGTGCAGTTATATTGGCTAAGGGAGATGTTGTTCTTGAAGAAAATCTGCCGCTTTATACACCACAAAAAAGATTATTTCCTAAAGAGCTTGTACCTTTGAAAGAGATTGAGAACAACTATGTATGTTATGTATTAAAATGCCAAAAGGGCAATAAAAGCCGTACCAGCCAGATTCTGCAAATAACTCGTCCTACACTTGATAAAAAAATAAGGGAATATAAAATTGATATGGCGAATTTGTAAAAATTGATGGGGAAAAAGGCCATAAAAACATTGCTGCCTTCATTTTTCATTTATTTTCTGCTTATTATTTTTTCTGGAAATAATCTCATAGCAACTGCTCATTCATGGAAGTTTAGTGAATCGACAATAACAAGAGAAGAATTAACCGATGAATCCTGGATGGGAGTCTATGTTAAGGGAATAAAAGTTGGATATGTTCACAGCCAGGAGTTTTCTTTCCAACGAAATGGAAAGAAATTCAGTAAAAATACCAGTGAATCAAACATGAGAATCTCGAGATTAGGTGGAAGACCGATTGAAGTAAAAAGCACTATTGAGGTTTTGTCTGATGAGAACGGAAATCCTTTAGAGGGTATTATCAGGACAAAGATGTCGGACAGTGAGACCATAATAAAAATTGAGGTGTTTCCTGGTAAAATTGTTTTTAAAACAGGAGAGAAGTTAATAAAGGAAGTGCCTTGCTCAGAGAAATTTTATTTTGAGGTGCCTGTTGGGAATATTATTGAAGAAGAAGGCTTAAAACAAGGAGCAAAATATTCATTCAAGATTTTAGATCCGCTTTTACAATCTTTGGCAGATTGTTCATTCGAAATTATCGATAGGGAGGATATCCTTGTCTTAGGAAGAAAAATGAGTTTATGGCATGTAAAAGAGGACACAGCTTCTATCATTCCAGTCACTATGAATGGATGGATCGACGATAATGGAAAGTGCTGGAAATCCGAAATCAAGACAGGTTTTATTACTACAACTTCCATCCGGATGACACGGGAAAATGCCCTGAAAATATCTGATGAGAACTTTGATATTGCCTTTTCTACAATCATAAAATCCAATATTATATTGGATAATCCACAGGATGTTCGAAAGATGACGTTTAAACTTAGTGGGATTTCTCTTGAAAAAATTAAGGAATTCCCATTTGATGACCAGAGCCAGAGAATATTAAAACTTAGAGATGATTATGCTCTTGTTCAGACTTCTTCTCAGGTATTCGAGGAGGAACAAGCTCTTCCTTTTCCTGTCTGTGATGAAGGTTTTCAAGAATTTTTAGAGCCGACCTCATTCTGTCAGTCAGATGATATCGATATAAAGAAGAGGGCGAAAATTATAGTGGGAGAGGAAAAAAATTCTTGGAATGCGGCAAAAAAAATTGCAAATTGGGTAAACAGCAGAATGACACCCAATTATGATGTTGGGTTTGCCACGGCGAAGGAAATATTGAAAAACATGAAAGGAGATTGTTCGGAACATACAGTTCTTACTGTTGCTCTCTGTAGGGCAGTAGGAATTCCTGCAAGGGCTGCTGTTGGCATCATGTATGCTCAAGGCATTTTTGCTTATCACATGTGGTCTGAGGTTTATGTAGGGCGCTGGATAAACCTTGATGCTAAATGGCTGGCTGTGGATAAAAAAAGCGGTGAGTATTATACTGATGCCACGCATATAAAATTTGGCCGGACTGCCCTAGGCGAAAATCTGTTCAGTGAAATGGCCCGGGTAATATCGGAAATAATTGGGAAACTCAAGCTGGAAATAACCGAATATTATCAGGATAGATAACTAACCTGAATAATGAAGATGAACATAGAATATTCACGATTTGAATTATCGGAAGTTTTTATGAATAATTAATGTTAAAGAAATATAAAAAAGGAGAAGCAAAATGAGGAAAAAGATGGTTCTTTTGTTAATTGGGATTTTTATGTTGACAGGGAGCCTGGTTTTTGCGGACATGCTGCAGGAGGGGTATTCTATCACTTTTCTAAAAAATGGGGAAAAGATAATAGCTAAAGTCATTGATGTTTCAAGGACGAGGAATGTAATAGAACTACAAGATACTTCAGGAGATACTAAGGAAATAAAGCTAGCTGAAATATGGATGATTAATTTTATTAATACCAAGTGGGACTTTCCTAAGGAAAGAGATAAGATTGTTACTGCCGAACATTACTTTTTTCTGAAAAATAGTGAGATAATCTCCGGGAGAATAATTGATTTCAGCAGAAATTTGAAAGTTTTTGAGCTTAATACAGGAGAGAAAATAAGGATTGGTTCAATAAGAAGAATTTATTTCTCTAAGAATCCTCCGAATGAATTTAAAAAGGAATTAGAGACAAAAAGAGTTATTAAAAAACACTAAAGAAAAGACTGGTTATCCAGTGAGGGGACAAACATAATCGACTTGTTAACCGTATTTAAAATCTTCCAGGTAACACTGCCGTAAGCCCATCCTTGTATTCCAGAGTACCCATGGCTTGACATAGCAATCAAGCTGCAGTCTTTTTCAGCGGCAAGTTTGATTATTTCTTCAGCGCTGTCTCCAACCCTTATCTCACGCTTTACGGTTGATTTCGTTCCTGATATGTTAGAGGCTATTCCATTTAAATAACTTTGAGCCTCTTCTTTTTCTTTGTCTATATCCTGGTCGTTAAAGCGGACATACTCCAGTCCGCCAATAGTATGGACATGTTTACCCAGTTCCACTACATGAAACAGAATAATCTCAACCTTTAATTTCTTTGCTAATGCTGCCATATATGGGACTATTCCAGCACTTCTATCCGAGTAGTCAAGCGGTACAAGAATTCGGCTGAATAATCTTGTCTCATCCGATTCTTCCGGCTTCTCTTTGGCTCTTACAATTATTAAAGGAATACATACTCTGTGGAGTACTTTATGAACAGTGCTTCCCATTGACCATGGTTTTATTCCGGAACGGCCGTGAGACGAGATTATAATTATATCGATATTGCTTTTTTCAGCATATTTGATGATTTCCTCAGCAGGCTTGCCTCCTAAAATTACTGTCTTAACACTGGCTGCCGAGGTTTTCATAATATTTTTTAACTGTTCGGCCTCATTATGTATATAGTTTCTGCATACCTGCCCTTCTTCACTTTCTTCGGAATCACAGACTCCAACCAAAATGGATTCAGAGCCAAAGGCATTTGACATCTCCACCACACAAGGGAAAACCTGTCTGGCAATCTTAGAGCCGTCAAGCGGAACAAGAATTTTCTTATACATTTTTACACCCCCAAATAGGATAATAACACGAAAACATTTTATGACCTTGGTATTTTTTATTAAGCATATCTGATAACAAGATACAGCCAGCACACGGCAACAACCATGATCATTGCAGGAAGAGCATACTTAAGGAATTTCCCCCAGCTAATCGGGTAACCTTCACGCTCGGCGATGGCTGTGCCGACCACATTAGCAGAGGCTCCAATAGGAGTGGCATTACCTCCTATGTCTGTACCAAGAGCTAATGTCCAGGCCAAGGTATGCAGATCCAGGCCCGCTGTCTGAGCGAGGTTAGAAATTACAGGAACCATTGTAGCAGCAAATGGTATATTATCTACAATAGCCGAAGAAAAAGCTGATACCCATAGAATTATAGGTATTATAATAAGAATGTTTCCTCCTGATACGTTGCCTATAAACTTGGCAATAATTTTTAAAACTCCTGTCTCTTCTAGTCCCCCAACGCATACGAATAGTCCAATAAAGAAAAGCAGTGTGCGCCAATCCACCCTTTTAATTATGTTCAGAGCCATTTTGGAGGAGGCGAGTAGTGTGAGGGATGCTGCAATGACACCTATCAGAGCTACAGATAAACCGGTCTGAGCATGTGTAACCAACAGAATCACAACGATAATAAAGATTAGTGAATTTAACTTGAAAAGACCGGGCTTCTTTATTGCATCTCCAGGCGATGGGTAATGAGTAAGAGTTGTCTCGCCCTGGGAAGACTTAAGGCTTTTACGGAAGGCCACATAGAAAAAGCCCAGAGTCAAAAGCATCCCAATCCAGGCTATTGGGCCCGTGTTTTTGGCAAAATCGGAAAATGTATAACCGAGAGCGGTCCCGATTATAATATTGGGTGGATCCCCGCACATTGTAGCGCTTCCACCGCAGTTGGCGGCAAAAATTTCTGCGATTATTATTGGGACAGGATCAAATTTAAGTAAACGGGCCAGTTCAATTGTGACTAAAGTTAAGAATAGCAAAACAGTTATACTGTCGATGAACATGGACAGGAAACCTGAGAGCAGCATAAATGTAACCAGTATAGGAACAACTTTGTAGTTAACTTTTTTGGCGACATACAGGCATAACCAGCGGAAGAATCCAACTTCGCCAAGTCCTTCGACCATAGTCATCATTCCGCCTATGAAGATAATTGTCTGCCAGTTGATACCGCGGGATTCGATATGCTCCTGGCCCGGAATCCAGAAGTTAAAGTGGAATAACTGATTAAGATTCAAGACATTGAAAACTGCTTCTGAACTATGTAATGTTATGAAAAGAACGACAAATAAAGTTATGAAAGCTCCGATTAGAGCCGGAATATAGCGGTGAACCTTGCCGATTATAATTGCAATAAACATTATTGTGAAGACTAGAATAGCGAGAATTTGACTTATTAACATTGATTACCTCTTATTGCTATTATATCGAAAAAGATAAGTTAAAAAGGCAATATTATAGCAGATTTTAGTTTGAAGTAAAAGCAAGGTAAAATCCAAATTGTTCATCCTTGTTTTGTTTAATAAATGTTATAATCTTTATCCAGGTTAAATAGTCCTTATGGTCGAATATGTGTTTTTACATGGATTGGTGGCTGTAAGTAAATCTTTATTAGAATGGAGAAAAAAGTGGTGAGATATTGTATTAATTGCGGCTGTGAATTAAGAGTTAGGAAAGAAGAAGGAAGGGAAAGGTTTTTCTGTCCAGCATGCAGCTGGGTGAATTATGAGAATCCGCTGCCTTGTGCTGCAGCATTTGTGAGGAATAAAAAAGGGGAAATACTTCTTGTAAAAAGGGGAGTAGAGCCTGAGAAGGGAAAATGGGCGCTGCCGTCCGGTTTCGTTGAAATCGATGAAACTACGAAGCAGGCTTGCCTAAGAGAACTTGAAGAAGAAACTGGAATGAAAGGGAAGCTTTTAAAGTTGATAGGAGTTTATTCCCAGAAATCCTTAATGTATAAGAATGTGATAATAGTTGGATATCATGTTACAGCCAGCGGCAGACTATCTGCTGGTTCAGATTCCCAGAGCGCAGAATTTTTTTCTTTGAAAGAGCTGCCGGAAATCGCATTTTCCAGCCATGCAAAAATTATTGAAGATGGACTGAAGGCAGGAAAAGAATGAAGGCTTATCTGGACTGCTACCCCTGTTTTTTTAGTCAGGCAATTAAAACCTCGCGTATTATAACTTCTGATGAAAAGAAGATCAGGCAAGTTTTGGATGCAGTCGCTGAGTTTCTTCCAGGGGTTTGTTTTGAGGCAACTCCTCCTGAGATTGGGCGGGAAGTTTACAGGATTATATCTGAAGTTACAGGGGTGGCTGACCCATATCAGAAAATAAAAGAAGAATGCACAAGGCAAGCGCTTTCTTTATACCCCGAATTGAAAAAAAAAGTAGATGATTCCCAAGATCGATTGATGGCTGCAGTTAAAGTTGCAATTGCCGGAAATATTATTGACTTTGGCGCCAATGCTGATTTTGACTTAAGAAATGATATTGAGACAATTTTATCACAGGATTTTGGTATCAATCATTATAAGGAATTTTGTGAAGGTTTGGAGGGGGCAAAAAAGATTCTTTATATTGCAGACAATGCAGGAGAAACGGTTTTTGACAGGATTCTTATTGAAGAGATTCAAAAACCTGTTATCTATGTTGTCCGTGAAAAACCCGTGATCAACGATGCTGTGCGAAAAGATGCTCTTGAGGCTGGGATTGACAATGTGGCTGAAATCATTTCTTCTGGCTGCGATGCCCCGGGAACGATATTAAAATTGTGTTCCAGTGAGTTTATGAAAGTGTACAGGTCAGCTGATTTCGTCATTAGCAAAGGCCAGGGAAATTATGAAGGCCTTTCTGGGGAAGCGAGGTCGATTTTTTTCCTTCTAAAAACGAAATGTGAGGTTATAGCCCGGGATATTGGAGTGGAAAAAGGGCATATCATATTGATGAAAGCTGGGAGAAGAAATATATACTGAATTCAAGTTGTGAATAATTCATATTGGTTTGACAGATGAAAACTATTGTGAATAAAATATGGAAAAAGGCACTTATGGAGTAAGAGTATCTACTCATATCTATATAACATTTAAACATATTGATATGTTTCTTGAAGGGATTACTCATCTGGTAAAGCATAAGGCCTAGCAGTTCAGGCCCTGCATCTGTGGAGGTATGATATGAAAAGACAGTATGCTCTTGTTATTTCCTTATTTATGTTTATCTCTCTTTCTGTACAGTTGTCGCTTTTCCCCTGCACTGTAGCTGTGATTTCCGGAAAAGCAACAAGAGACGGAAGGCCCTTGATGTGGAAAAACAGGGATACTTCTGTTCTGGATAATAAAATCGTCTACTTCCATGGGAAGAAATACAGCTTCATAGCTCTAGTTAATGCCCTGAGTGAAATGCAAGAGAGTGCATGGGCAGGCATAAATACTCAGGGTTTTGCCATTATGAATTCAGCTTCTAACGACCTAGTTATCGTTAAGGATGGCATGGCCCATAACGGAAGCTTTATGAAGCGAGCTCTTGAAGAATGTGCCGATGTTTCGGATTTTGAAAAACTGCTCATTAGTACAAACAACAATCGCAAGGTTGCAGCTAATTTTGGAGTCATTGATACTAAGGGCAATGCTTGTTTCTTCGAAACAAGCAATTCTTCCTTCGTGAAATTCGATGCTAATGACCCGCGAGTGGCTCCTCAAGGCTATATCATCCGGACCAATTATGCATTCACTTCACCCATTAAAAATGGAGGAGGAGGGTATATCCGTTTTGAAAGAGCGTCAAGGTTGTTTCAAACTGCAGCAGCGGAAGGCCGTATCACGGTTAAATTTATTCTTCAGCAAGTGGCAAGAGACCTGGTTAATCAGAAACTCAATTCATATCCACTTTCAAAACAAAATTTTTTTGATCCTTCTTTGGCTGTATATATCAACACAAATGACACCATAAACCGCAACTCTTCTGCTTCTGTAGCCTTATTTCATGGTGTTTCAAGCCCGAAGGATGCCTATCTTTCGACTATGTGGGTTCTCCTTGGTCAGCCTGTCTGTACTGTTGCTGTCCCATTATGGGCGAATGCAGCCGCTGTCCCTCCAAAGCTTAGTGGCCCAGAGACTGTCCCCATGAATGACTTTTCCAGAGCCATTGCCTCCTATCTTTACCCGGACAAAAGAGGACATATGAAACAGTATTTAAATATCAGCCGGCTATTAAATTATAGAGGAAATGGAGTTCTTAACCGGCTTTTTAAGATTGAAAATCAGGTATTTTTCGAAACAAATGAACAACTAAAAAAATGGGAAAATAACAAACCCGGAAGACAAGAAATTTTCGAATTTGAAAAGAAAATCGCAAATTGGGTTTACAAGTCCCTCAATGAGTCTTTCTCTGATATAAAACCTCAGGCTAAAAAAGATTCCTCCTGAGTTAGTCCGAGGAAAAGGCTGAATAAGGCCCCGGTATATACTGTCAGGCTTTACTTCAAAACATTCTTCAGATTAAATAAAGATTCAATGGAAGCAGCTATTTTTGCAGGAAGCGTTCCTTGAAAGTCGGCTCTCTGCCAGCCATTTTTAGGAAAATATCCAGCGGCACAAGTGAAAAATCCGGCCCCAGTTTATCCAGGATGCTTTTCACACGTTTAATATTGCTTGATTCACGCACATGAACAAGAAGGAAATAAGGCCTTTTTTTATTGATAAAGGCTAACTCTTCCAGATCGGCAACAGCATCCGCTTCGCTGCGTGTAGGGGAAAGATAATAGTCGTACGAGATAAGAGGTTTTTGATCTTTAACCGTGAAAGTAAAAGCAGGTGCATACCCATTAACAAAGCCCAGTACATCTGGCATACCATTGTAATATGCATCGACAACAGCCTCGGTGAGCTCTGTGTTGCCCTCGACTGTTGCCCCTTCCGAATAGTCCATGATCTCGAATATGTTGAGGTCAAGCTTCTCCATCAATTCATGGGCTTTATGAATGAGAGTTGGGAGCCGCTCGGGTGGAACAGCTTTAGGGTACATGTAGCCGGGACCGGATAAGCAGCCGATAAAAAAGTCGTTGGGGGTTGCCGTAGAATAGAAATATTCCATCATGGCCGGTGCCATCCACACGTAGTTCATGATCACTTCCCAGGCATATGGAATTTCTCCACGTCCGGGTTCAAGCCAGGCCCCGATTCCCAGCCCATCTGTTTGGACGCAGGAAATGTAGACCTTTTTCTCTGGCGTGTAGTTTTTGTCGGGGATAAGGTTATGGTTATTAGTGAATTTGAAACCTGCAGATGCGGGAACCTGGCTGCTGAAGCTCAGATTGAGTAATGTGTGCAGGCCTTCTACCCTGAGCCCGTGTTGAGAGGTTAATTTTACGTATTCCCTTTCCAGGTCTTTTCCGTAGGAATGCCAGCCCATAACCATGGACATGGGCTTCATTTCGCTGAGGAGTTTCTTGGCCAGGGCATATTCCTCGGTATCAGATTCCCTGCAGGACAAATCGCTGAAGAATGTTTTTTTATAAATACCCCAATCCGCGACTCCCGGTTTCATGATTTTTCCTGATTCTCCTCCCATCCAGATTATGAACTCATTACTGCAGCGGTCCCAGTACTGGTTATAAGCCCATTCATAGATCTCGGTGTCAGACTGCCCGGAAAACTTACCACGGAAATCTGCGACTGGCTTCAGCCCAGCTTTTTCGAGCATGGGAATCATTTTTTCACTTACTACTACGGCTTTTTCCAGGCCGGCAGCGGTAAAGGCGACAATGAGAGAAGTCCTCACGTTTTTATCCCAGATCACATAGCCTTTGATATGTTTCTTGAGGGTATTTAAAGCCTGTTCAGGAGTTTTTAACTCTCTGAAGGTGAAATTTTTCTGGTTCTTGTAAAATTCGAAGACTGAGGGAGTATATGTGAATGCCCAGGTTTCAGGATATATGAAGTACAGCCTTGGGGCTCCTGTATTGGCCACTCCCTGCAGGCTGATGAGAAAGGCCTGCTGGTCCAGGCTGCTGTCGATTTCCCAGTTGTCCTCCAGTTTCATGAAGTAGGCGTTTTTGGAATCTGCGTGTTTTAACACGTATTTCACTTCCGTGCCGGTGTTACGGGAGGAGCGGTTGATTCTGTATGTAAGGATTTCTTTATTCTCAGAAAGCTCATACGTGCTTGTGCTGAAAACCTGTGATATTCCCTGGGAACTTTGGACGTCATAACATTCTTCCAGTTTTAGCCGCGTCCCTTTATTTTCCCATGCAGCCCTAATCTGCCGTTTTGAACCCACAGCCATAGAAAGTCCCATAAACACATTTGTTGGGAATACGCGGTTGCTTATGGGAAACAGATTAGTGCTTCCATCGGTTTTTAGGATAAGCTTCTCTGTGAAACTTCTGGATCTCCCCCATGTTTGGTTGATTATTACAGAAGGTCCATGCAGTTGAATCTCCAGGGTTAATGTTCGGTAAAGGCCAATTTCTGAACTTTTCTCTGGGATTAGTATCCATTTTCCATTGAATTCAGTGTTGCCTTGAGCTTCTATCACTGCAAGAAGCAGAAGGACGATTGAAAGTGCGCAGGCGAAACAGCAAGATTGCCAGCTCCTCATTTTTTTGGTCTTTGTCATTGATTCCCTCCTTTTTCCCTCTTCTTATTGTTTCAACATATTTTGTTTACCACTTTATTATATTATCTTAGAAGATTATTATACAGGAGTTTGGGGTCGGGCCAAGCTAATTACTTTGTTTTCAGCTGACTGTAACAATCTTGATCAGGTTGGTGGTTCCTGTTACGTTAAGCGGAATACCTGCTGTAAAAATCACTAGCTGACCTGACTTAACATATTCGGATTGGAGAGCAAGTTCGATACTCTGACGCTCCAGCTTATCTGTGCTGTCTTTGTTTACGATCATTATCGGGATTGCTCCCCACACTAAGGCAAGTTTTCGATATGTAACTTCATCAGGGGTCATAGCAAGAATAGGTTGAGATGGACGGTACTTAGCCACCAACCGGGTGGTACTGCCTGATTGCGTAGAAGTCATGATTGCACCAGCATTTACCCATCTGGCGATCTGACATGCTGAGTGAGCTACAGCTTCCTGTATGCTTAATGTCTTGTCTTCTTCAAATTTAGAGAGCCACCTTTGGAATGGAAATGCTGATTCTGTACTCTTAGCAATACGGGATAGCATGTCAACTGCTTCAACAGGATACTTTCCTATAGTGCTCTCTTCAGAGAGCATCACTGCATCGCTCCCATCAAAAATTGCATTGGCCACATCTGTTACTTCTGCCCGTGTGGGACGCGGATTATCCACCATAGATTTCAGCATCTGAGTGGCAGTAATCACTGGTTTACCAGCACGATTGGTCTTTTCTATTAGCATTTTTTGAACTTTTGGAACATCTTCAATCGGTATCTCAACACCTAAGTCTCCACGTGCCACCATAATGCCATCTACAGTTTTAATGATCTCATCTATATTAGCGAGAGCTTCGTGTTTTTCAATCTTGGCAATAAGAGCAGTCTTTCTGCTTGATTCTTTTATGAAACCACGCACCTTTTTTACCTCACCGGCAGTGCGAACAAATGAGAGAGCAACATAATCAACCCCATGTTCTATGCCGAAAGCAAGGTCATCCCGGTCCTTATCACTGAGAATTGGTATGTTAATAGAACGTTCCGGCAGATTAACCCCCTTGTGAGAATCTAACGGGCCACCAATGCGTACGCGGCATTTTATATCCTTCTCAGATTTTTCTTTAACGATAAGTTCCAAATCACCGTCATTGAGCAGAAGAAGATCCCCTGGATAAACATCCTTCGGAAGGTTTTTGTAAGTTAGAGAAACCTTTTTGGAATCTCCTATTACTTCTCTGCTTGTTAGAGTAAAAGTCTGTCCCGGTTTCAGCATTACAGGCCCGTTAGCTATAAGGCCTGTTCGTATCTTCGGCCCTGCAAGATCCTGAAGAATTGCCACGGGTTGTTTTAAGCGATCGGCTATGGAGCGAACAGTGGAAATGACCTGAGCGTGCTCTTCGTGAGATCCATGTGAGAAATTGAGTCGAGCAACATTCATTCCCGTACGAATCATTTTCTCTAATATGTCCGGAGATCTCGTGGCTGGACCAATAGTACAAACAATTTTAGTTCTTATCATAGTGCAAATTGATAGGTAACATGATGATGTGATGCACCTCCTGCAGGAGTCGAAAATATGATAGACTGCCCGCAAGGTCAAAAATTAAATTACGATAGCACACAAATTAATTATATTGGAATTGACTATCATAAGCAATACTCTCTAAAACTGACAGAGATGGATTATTCTTTTTAACTACAGGTTATAAAATATCGAATAGTTTGCTTTTTTTATGACTGGAAGTTAGAAATAAACCTCAACAATGTTTCTTGAATAATCAAAATTGATCCAGTTGTAAACGGAAAAATCCAGGGTAGAATAAGCTTTTGAATTAATCGCTAGCCGATTTCATAAAGAAAGTTTTCCCTGGATTTTTTGCAATATGCGTTGCTTATGCTTTATAGATAATATAAGTAATATGGTAATATTTTATTATTGTATTTGATTATACCTGAAGCAGTCGACAGTATGGTCATTTACCACACCGACGGCCTGCATGAAGGCGTAGCAGATTGTTGGCCCGATGAATTTAAAGCCCCTGCGTGAAAGATCTTTACTCATTGCCTCTGATTCTGAGCTTTTCGCTGGGATGTCCTTTACAGATTTCCATGAGTTTTTCTTTGGCTTTCCTCCAACAAACTGCCAGATGTAAGAATCGAAACTTCCAAACTCTTTTGTGACGGTAAGAAAAGCATGTGCATTCTTGATGGCTGCCTCAATTTTTCGCCTGTTTCGAATAATCCCTTTGTTGGAGATGAGCTCTTCTATTTTCTTGTCATCGTATTCTGCAATCTTTCTAGCTTCGAAATTATCAAATGCTGCTCTGAAATTTTCCCGCTTATTTAATATGGTTGACCAGCTCAATCCTGCCTGCATCCCTTCGAGTATGAGAAACTCGAATAATTTCCGGTCATCATGCACAGGAACTCCCCACTCTTTGTCATGATATTTCCTGTAAAGAGGGTTGTCAGGGACCCATTCACACCGGATTTTCCTGGTTTTGTCTGTGTTATTCTTTTTCATGATTATTACCTAGAAAATAGCCTCGTATCTTCAATGTTTGCATCAGATCAGCTATTTTCATGGTTCGTGGGTGTGCTCGAACATGATATATTCATAAATGTACAGGCATTCAATCCTTTATGCAACTCTGATCATGCAATACATTAAATTAGTAGATTAAGTATTGTGTCCCCGGAACTACATCGACCATTTAGTCCAGATGGGAACATCGAGGGAGGAGATTGCTGTGAGTTTTTTATCCTCGATTTCTGATAATTGTACGATTTTTATTCCGAAGGAGGAATATTTCCCTGTTTTCCAGAGGACAGCAGGGAGGTTAAATTCGAAAATCATTCGGGTTCAAGAAGAGTCTTTTAATGAATATTTTCAATCGGAAGAGAAACTGCTTTCTACGGAATTTAAAGAGAATATCTGTCTTTCTCTTGCTGTTTCTGAATTCCTGGGAATAGATAAAGACACGGCTTTTAGAGGGATGTCCAAGACCCTTCCGGATTTTGGAAGCCTAAAGATATGGACTGCTCAGGTAGGTTCGCCGTCACGGAAATTGTTTTTGGTAAGTTGTTTTGCCGCTAATGACCCGAAGTCAACAAAAGATGTCCTGTCAAAGATTAAGGGGACTGGCCTTTTGACCGGGAAGGAAATAATCGGGTTCCTAAATCTCAGGTCTGACAGGGGAGATCGGACCCTTCAGTGGGTTGAGGCAGTAAGAAGAGGCGCTTTAAAAGGATTTCACAAGCTTGCCGTTATTGGGAAGCATTCATTGGCGGACGAGGTTAGCCAAAAACTGGCATGATGCCAGAGCAGTATATTTTGCATAAGGGAGAGATTAATAAGCCTATTTTATTCATTCCGGATGTCCAGTTTGGCTCATTACAAAAATGGATACATGGATTAATAATCAGAGAGTAGCAAATGGAGTAAAAAATCTGAAAGGTTGGAGGGAAAGACCTCAGATTGTAACATGAAAGAAAATCATATATAATTTTCACTGGAAATTTTAAGAAAGAAGGAAATATCTTGTCAGGAAAAATGGCAAAATTAGGAAAAGGTATAACAACATAAGAATAGAAATATAAGGAGAAGATGTGTTGAATGGATAAATATGTAGAGAAAATTATTGTCCAGAAAGTCTCTAAGAGTTTTGATTGTTTAAACAAGTCTATTCAGGCTTTTAAAAGGTTATTGAAAGAGGATGCTTATTCAGGATCTTCGGAGTATTACCGGGCCAGAAGTTATCTTAGAGATGGAGAGATATTTTTCAAGGAAGCACTAAAGGAGGCTAAAAAGTTTCTGGGACCGATACCAGAGTATGCGTCACAGGATTTTGAAAAATGGCGATTAGACATGCTCGAAAAAAGTAAAGTATTAGCAAAAACTCAAAATCTTGAACTTTTGCAGTCAGAGCTCAGTGAGGATGAGTTTTTAAATGAATGGATGGATAAAAAGGAAATAGGTAATCTTTTAGAAAAAGATTTTCAGGCGCAGCAAACAGGAAAAAGAAAGTTATCTAATATTAAAGTTCGAATAGCAATTGAAAAATTGAAAGAACTTATCTCACAGGCTAAAGAATTAAAAAAAAATGCCATGGAAAAGCAGCAAATGAATGTCTGAAAATATTAACTCATTTTTGGATAAATCAGCTAGACTAGATTACGGAGCAGACAATTAGACCACTTCAAAGTTGTGTTCATTGTTTTTTACTAATGAAAAAGTAATATTTATATAATTTGTCCAAGTTTATTTGTCAACCCCCCAGAAGGTGATATTTTGTTAGAATTATAACCTTCATAAATTCATGAATTCCATCGAAATAATACTTTGAAAATGAATTAAAAAGTTGAACTATTCCCTCATAATTGAAAGTAGGCTAAATTTTTGTCTTTGGGGTTTCAATCCTTGTTTTAATGGAATCTCTTATCTTACTTTCTGTAAACACCATGTTTAGACGGGTGCTTCTCAAGGTTTCAATCCTTGTTTTAATGGAATCTCTTATCTTACATGAATGTTTCGCGGTCCGCATGACTAAGCGTGTGAGTTTCAATCCTTGTTTTAATGGAATCTCTTATCTTACTGGCTCTCCTTGCGCCCCACAATTTCCGCAACGGAGTTTCAATCCTTGTTTTAATGGAATCTCTTATCTTACTCTCAAGCCTTGTCCTGGATACATCGTATCCTTTCTTGGTTTCAATCCTTGTTTTAATGGAATCTCTTATCTTACTGGGCTGTCTCCAAATGGCGCTGTCATGATAATCAAGTTTCAATCCTTGTTTTAATGGAATCTCTTATCTTACCTATTAATTTGCCACCTCAAGCACCAAAGGATTTGGGGTTTCAATCCTTGTTTTAATGGAATCTCTTATCTTACTTCATCAATATAAATGGCCGAAACTATAACATGATGTTTCAATCCTTGTTTTAATGGAATCTCTTATCTTACTGGAACAGGCTTATGACAATTCTGGACAGAGAACAGTGTTTCAATCCTTGTTTTAATGGAATCTCTTATCTTACAAAGGACAGCTTGACCTACAGGATTTTTGACTTTCAGGGTTTCAATCCTTGTTTTAATGGAATCTCTTATCTTACATCGGTATTGGTATTTCTTTTTGCTTTTTATTACTTGGGTTTCAATCCTTGTTTTAATGGAATCTCTTATCTTACACCTGGTGGCTGTGGCTTATAATTGGATATTTTGGAAGTTTCAATCCTTGTTTTAATGGAATCTCTTATCTTACTACTCTGCCCTCTTTTGTCTGGATGTGAGTAATATGTTTCAATCCTTGTTTTAATGGAATCTCTTATCTTACTGATCCCTCAATGATATGAATCTTCATGCTTTTTAAAGTTTCAATCCTTGTTTTAATGGAATCTCTTATCTTACTTTGGTTTACAATATGGAGAAGCAAGTTCGTATTTAGTTTCAATCCTTGTTTTAATGGAATCTCTTATCTTACTTCATAAACGAAAAGAGCAACGATCTGTGCCGGGCTTGTTTCAATCCTTGTTTTAATGGAATCTCTTATCTTACAAATTTTGCCCTGCCGTATGGGCCGGTACTGGTCAGTGTTTCAATCCTTGTTTTAATGGAATCTCTTATCTTACCTGACGGCATCAATCGTTGAGTCGAACGTCATGAGGTTTCAATCCTTGTTTTAATGGAATCTCTTATCTTACTTCAAGCGGGAACTCTATGAGAAGAAATTCATAAACAGTTTCAATCCTTGTTTTAATGGAATCTCTTATCTTACGGCAAATTGGCTGTATCTCTTTTTGATTATACTAGATAAAGAGATTTGAAAAAACATTATTTTACACATTTTCATTTGAAATATGCACACAATTATGTGCATTTTTAGTAATGTTTACATGTTTTTACTTTTTCTATTTTATTTATTCTTAAACAAATAGAGAGAATTCACCCAAAATAACAAATAAATTTATATAAAAAAGAGATCCTAAGTTATCAAAGAGCCTAAAATATCTATCCCGAGATATTTTTTTTACGTTAAAATTTACAATTAATTATACACATATATTTCTGTAACAGCAATCTACACACCGTATTTTATAATTGGTTTTTTTGGGATAATATCCGGATTTAGTGATAAGCAGCATGTAATTGATTATTTCAAGTGCATTATTGAAATCTTTTTCTTTGAAATTAATTTCTTTTACAAGATTGTGACTTCGAACATAGCAGACAAATCCTTTTTTTACATCAGCATCATAAAAATCTCTAATCAGCAACCCATATAATACAGATTGAATTTTATGTGTCCGGTAGAGAAAATCTTTATATTCAGCAAATTTATAATCCAATGGGGCAAGTGTTCCATCTTTTAAGTAAATAACTTCATCTACAACACCTTTCAATTGGAATTTTTCAGAAATCATATAAACATCTATATCTTTATTAATGCAGCCTATCTTTTTCCTTAGATAATTTTTATTGATTTTAGTTTTTCTATCATGAATTTGCCGGCCAAGAATTACTTTGTATCTTTGTTCTTCATGTTGGGAAATTTTTAAACAGTTCATGAAAAAAGTGAATCTTGGACAATAAAGATATTCAACGACTTCTGATGGGGTTAAGAAAATTCCAACTTTTTTATTTTGTTTTTCAAACGAATTTTGAAATGATTTCATCACTGACTAAATCCTTATCGAATGCCTGCCCTAGTAATTTGACCTTCTTGAAATCATCTTCACATAGGGGGAAAATGTATACAGAATCTTTGTCTTTTTTGATCAGTTCTTCACATTTAAGTGCCAGTTCATCAATATCATTTCTGTTAAGATTACCCAGAAAAACGCTCTTTTGAACACGGTAAAGTCCTGCTCCTTTGCATGTCCGAGCAATTCTTGTTCGTGTTCTATTGTCTACAATGTCATAGATGACCCAGGTTATCATGGTTGAACCTTTTGTTTCATGATTAATCCGTTGGCAATTTGATGGCATTCATATTGGATGATATCCCTGTTTTTTATGTTTCTTCCTCTGTAACGAACTGTTTTTTCAAAGTTTTTGTTTAAGGCTTCAATTAGACATATCTTTCCTTCTTTGTTCAGAGTCAGGCCTTTATGTAGTTTATTAAAATATTCATTTTTTATTTTCCGTTGGCTGAATAAATAGACAACGGTTTTGTCGACTAATATGCGAAACATCTCGATCAGATCAAAAACCAAGGATTTCTTGTTATAATTATCTGTGTGAAGAAAACCAATATAAGGATCTAGGCCGGAAATTATGCATGCTTTTTCGACCATTGAATAAAGAACTCCGTAGCCGTAGTTTAAGAGGCAGTTGAACTCATCTTCGGCTGGTTGGCGGCTGCGGCCTTTGAACTTGAATCTTTCAGGGATGATTTGACTCAGTGTACCAAAATAGATTCTCCCTCCAGAACCTTCATGTCCCATAAGAGAATTTCTTTTTTCTTCGAGAGTCCCTTCGAGATTGTTAATTCTATGAAGAATATTTTCAAGGGATTTGATGGATTCAGTAAGTTTAATAGCTTTATTTGGCCTTGTGTTCTTCAGCTTGTCAAGAAAATCGATCTGATTATTAAATTTTTTCTCTATCCATTCTTTTGCTAGATCTAATCCTCTTTTTTCATTAGCAATTTCAAGCTGCTTTCTCCTGATTAAAGTGGTGCTGCCAAGTTTTGAGTGCCATATACGGCTGTATGGATTTCCATATGAATCAAGAAAAATAATGTCAATATTATTATCCATGGCTAATTTAATAGCATCCGTTGAGAGGAATGCACTAGTTGTGATCATTATTGACTGGACTTTTTTGGCAGAGATCTCAAAAATACCTTCTTGGTTCTTGATAAGAAAACAATTTTCTTTTTTCTTAAGATAGCATCCGTATGTGTTAAGTACAAGCTGCATGATCCTCACCAAATCTCATCTTCTTCTTCAATATAAACCATTCCAGGTTTTCTTCCTGGTGCTTGTCTTTTTTTGCCTGCAACATACAATTGACAATTCCTTGGTCCATACCAGAAAGTCTTTTTCTGTTACTTTTTTCGAGCATGATCTGACATTTATTCTTTGTGTTTTCCTTGAATTCTTTTAATTGTTCCGAAACCCCGCGATACTGATTTTCCGATCCCCATGTAGTCTGGAATTTCAAAGTTGACGGAGAAGCTTAACAAAAATCCGATGAATGGTGTGTCTTTAAGCTCGCACTTCCTTCGTTGCAGCCTTCCGATTCCAACCTTTATCTCCTCCAGAACCACGTACTCCAAACCTTTCGATGCCGATAGGATATTTCCGATTAGCGTCCTTCGTAAAAGCTCTCTTTGTTCATTACGATTCGATTCTAAATATCGCTGGTAATTCTTCTGGCTCAATGCTATCCATGGTGTTATGAATTCATAACTTAATATTTCCGGAGAAGTGCCAAATTCCTCCTTTTTTAAAGTTATTCCGCGTTCTACAATGGCATATGCACTTTCACCTAATTTTATCTCATCATATTTGTCATAAATCTCTTTTAGCACTTCTGCGCCTTCTTCTATGCCCAACACAATCGCTGTGCCTTCTAATATTTTGTACTGGATACGGGGATATTTGTAGAGAAGTTTGCCAACATCTATATGTTGATGCATTAATGTATACTCGGTGAACCGGGTTGCAAAGAAACCTCTCAACTTCGCGGCGTCTTCTTCTAAGGGGCGGTTGGATTTCAGGGTCAGGCGTAGAGTTTTTAAGTTCATGGGATTTCTTTTAAAAGATTAGAGTTCCACTCCCAGCATCATCTCGCTTGAAGCCGGTATCGGGGTTATAATAATTTTTTAACTCTTCCTGAGACACGTGACCTATCTCACCTTCTCTAAATCCTTTAGCATATTTTTTATCAACTGAAATAACATATTCGTAAAAATCTTTCTTAATGCCCAAAAATCTCTTTTTTCGCTCTCTTAAATCATCTGTTGATTTAATTTCCTTATACTTTTGCCAAATCCTTTTAGCATTATCATCGAGTTCGATAAAAACATCGACTTCGGGATAATCTTTTTCAATTAACTTAAAATCTGATAGTTCACTAAACTTCAGCTTTTCAACTTTTTCTAAAATACTATTTGACTCATCTCCACTCTTTCCGATATTTACTTTTTCAAAATAATTTTCATTTAACTTCAGGAATTCCCTTTCTTCTATCTCCTCTTTATCAATTTCTTTGAACACTTCTTTAGTTTTAGAAATAATAAAACTTCCATAAATCGTATGGGGATAGTATGCTCTTCCATCTTTATCTTCCCTCAAAATAAAAAGGTTAACGATGCCCTGCTTATCTCCAAAATTTCTATTGCACCTTCCAGAGACTTGGTTTATTGAATCCAGTGGTGCAAAATCACGATAAACAATATCCGTATCTATGTCTACCCCTGCCTCAATAAGTTGAGTGCTGACAATAATACCCCTCGTTGCGCTTTTCTCTTTTATTTTTTTTATTCTTATTAATCTCTCTTTCGGGATTATATTCGTTGAGAGGTAATAAAGTTCAACATTTTTAATATTTAGTCCCTTAACAATGTCATAAATATCTTTTGAAGATTTAATTGTATTTAAAACGACTAAAAAATCTTTATTGGAGTTTTGTATTATGTCTTCCTTCAATATTTCTTTGAAATCATCGAGGCATACTGGTTTTAAATTTGTTGTTAACTTCACCCTATTTAGAGAGTTGAAATATTTTCTCTTATTTTCTACTAATGAACTTATCTCCTTCTTTGTCTCATCAAAAATTAACGGTTGTGTGGCAGTGATAAGTATGAAATATGTATTAAACCACTCCGAAAAAAATTTCATTGTTTTATTAAGCAGTAGCCAATATTTATGCTGGATAGCCTGAACCTCATCTAAAATGACGATACTATTTGCAACATTATGTACTTTTCTTATTGCTCTGTTTCTGTTTGATATCAATGAATAAAAAAACTGAATGAAAGTCGTAACAATAATTTCAGAGTTCCAACCTTCAATTAAAAGAAGATCTTTACCTATATCTTTATCTACATTCTCAAATTCATCTTCTTTTGTTGTATAAACTACATCCGATAGGTGATGATGTTTTAGGAGTACATCTGAAGTTGGTTTTTCTTTATTAACAATCTCAAAAACGTCTTCGAAAACAGCAAAATTTTGGTCTATAATGCTCAGAAATGGCAGAGAATATATTATTCTCGGTTTATAATCTCTTTCGCTTTCAATCCTTTTTCTTAATTTTAATGCGGAAGATAATGCTGTAAGTGTTTTACCTGTACCTGTTGGAAGATTTAATGACAAAATTTTATCTTTATCCAAGTCTATACGCTCTACATTTGATAGGACTTCTTTGTAAATATCATTTCTCATATCGTTTATCTTTTTATTGTTATCCTTTTTGCCGCTGAATTTAAGTTCTTTATATTCATCGACGATATTTTCATTTATATTAATTCGCTTTATATTTTCTAAATTAGCAGCATCTGTTTTATCCGTGTCCAGAAGTATTGAATATAACAATAAGGTTATAAAATAAAATACTAGAGTATGCCTCTCTTCTACGTTACGGATTCGTCTTTTTTCTTTTCTCGATAGGTCTCTTACATAATATTTTTGAAGCTCCTGTTTACCATAAATACTGACAGGTTCTGAATGTAAAATTTTATCCTCAATAATACTACAATCAAAATCAAGATTTATCTTTGATAATAAAAAACAATAAATTTCTTTTAATTCTCTAAAATCAATGGATCTGATTTGTTTCTCTAAAATTTCATCATCTTTTTCATTAAAATCAATAACTTCATCATAAGCATTGTGTAAATTTCCGTGATGTCTCTTTACGACAAAAAAACTTATTATTGGCAGGTATTCATAATATTTCTTGTCCAGCAGGTTTTTGGTTAATAAATACTCTCTTATGGCATAATATGTAAAAATAGACGAAATAAATCCATGATGGGTCTCTGGTTTGTTTTTTAGTTTTGCCCTCTTTGTTTCATCCTTCTCGCTTATATAATCCTGAAAATAAGAAGTAGCTTTACCGAAGTCGTGAGTCGCACCAATTAGATAAGCAATATCCTGAAGTGTATCAAAATCTATATATTTCTCGATGTTCAGTCTTTTTGATGACAAAGTTTCCTTACAGCAATTCCCAACGTTAAATAAATGATCTTTTAAAAGTTTATTCGGGTGAGATTTCAGACTATTCAATGAAGATGAAGTTTTCATTTGTTCCATCTCTATAATTTATGCTCCAGTAAGAACTTATTAATTTAGCTTCTACGGACTTACCTGTTCTCTCAAAAAAAATGTCACCGTACTTTGTAACAACCCTATCTAAATTTAGTTCTATTGGGACTCTTATCGAAAAATAATCGCCTTCAATATTAAAATTTATACCTTGCTCCCCTGCGATTTTTTCAGTCGGCAAAACGGAATTAATTTGGACATAATCCCCACTAACTTCAGATTTGACTTTAAATTCACCCACAAACTCAAAATTTGCTATATTTTCGCTTAACCCAAGACACGGCGTATATACTGATTTGTGGCTTATTACGTTCTCTTTCAGTTGTTGATAGATATTTTTATCTGTATGATGAAAATAAATTCTATACTTCTGATCTTTCAGAAACTCGAACCTAATTCTCGTCCGCTTTATGTTATAAAAACTTTTTGGTGATTTTTCTGTATCAATTAAGTTCTCTGCAATTATCACCTTCTTTACAGGATTGAGTAATCTCAAACCAATTGAAGCATCGTTCAGCGTGAAATATCTTAAATATTCATTGTTTTCCTTTTCTTTCCCAATTATAGCTGCAATTAAACCGCATAACGCAGTTCGTGGAGGAATAGGAAATGTGAGGGGAGAGGTAGTGGTATAGAATCTCCTGAAATGTGCGTAATACCCCCATACATCAAATATTAGCACCTGTTTTATCGGTCGCTCTTGGTCCATATTTTACTCACTAAAATGAGATCTCGTTTTGTGTTATACTTCCGTCCAAACCACTGAAATCAATATTCACTCTGTCACCAATTTTTATATCAATACTCTCAATTTTATCATTGTTCTCGTTCAATGTTTGAATTAATTCAGTTGTATCCAAGGTGATTTCCGAAATATCCCGTATCTTCTCATGATTTAGCTTTTCAATGTCTTTTATCTTAATGAGCTTATCCAAATCTCCGATATGGTAATTCTTTTCTTTGTAATTCACTTTCAAGAGCAGTCTCGGCATCTGCCCTGCTTTGCTTCTTGAAATTAAATTTTTTGTCCCATTCCATATCCCGTCTAAAAGTAAGGTTACATCGTCTCCTGTGAGCTGCGTATGTTGTGCGGCATTTTCGTTGATGATGCCATAGAAACAAATTAAGGAGTATGGTAAAATATCCTCTTCTCTGAATGTCGCCTGTTTAGATTTAGGTTTGGAAGCAAATGCTCCTGTGCCTTTGATATGCTTCATCTCGACTTTATGTAGTGACCTCCCCATCCTGAACTGGACAGGTCCTGTGAATGTTATTGATGCCTTCTCAAGTGGAATGACCCCTCCAAAAAGCCTGACATCGATGCACTCTTTTAATATTTTCTCAGGGTCTTCATCTTTATTTTTTGCCCTCATCTTCCCATCTTGGATAAAGCCCTCTTTCTCGTCGTAACATATCTCTCTAACAAATATCTCCTTCTCCTTAAAATTCATTAGATAATCCCTTATCGTTCTCTTCAGCCTGACATCAGTTACGATGTTTATCCCTGTTTCCTCATCTATTCGTGGCTTATTCTCATCCAATGGATCACCATTGGGATTCGCATCCTTTATATCGTACAAAAATACGATTTCCGACCTATTTTTTATTACTTCAATCATTTTCTTTGCCTCCATTACTATTTTCTTTTTTTGCTTTAAAAATATAGGAAAGATTCATTCCAAGCACAAAATAAAAGCTTATTTTATCATTTGACATCTTCCATACATTTCCTGCTGAAACGAAATACTTTGAAATTATTAATTCCAGCATTCGATAATAATTCTTCCCGTATTCTTCTAACTTGTTTTGTATCTCTGGTAATAGTTTTTTTACTTGTTTTTCGTCAAGTTTCAATCCTTTCAATCGTGGTCTAAATGGCTCTTTCCCCGGTAAGGCATTACTTACCTCTGGAAGTCTTTGTATATTTAGCAATTTTTGTGTTAATACACCCTCCAAAAATATCGCCTTTTTCGCATCACTATCAAAGAAATCACTAAATTTACTGAAAAAAGACACGATTTTTTGGATTATCTCCTTTCTTTCACCTGATGCAGCCCCTTCAAATACTCCCCAATTCTCCTCTGTATTTTTATTATTCATCTCTCTTCTCTCCTTAAGTTTTATTATCCCTAACATGTTCAAATAGCTTAAAAGCATAAAACCTTCTAAGGTTGATATTTTAGTTAGATTGCCATTTATAAAATCATCCCGTATTCTCTGCATAATGAAACTCATCAGGAAATTATAATCTATCGGCTTCTTTGTGAAAATCTTATTCACAATTTCCAAGAAGTATTTATCGTAAGTTCTATTATTACTTACTTGTGGAAAAAATGCCCGTAATACTCCAAAATTAAATTCCAGGGGTTTTTCACCCGTTTTCTTTTTATTTTCAAATACTGAAATCATACATTTGTTGAAAATATCAATCTCATCAACTTTCTTTTTAGCATCAAATAATGTCTTTAATCTTGAGGGTACGATATCCTCGATATATATTAAAATTTTAAATTCTGAATTTGACTTTTTATAAAACATAAAATTGAGATTTAAATAATTCTTTTGTTCACTCATCAATTCCAATACTTCATATTCAGCATCGGTTAACCGCTTTATTTCTGTTTTTCTAAATTTCGGATCCCTTTGTCGCCCTATGATATTGAAAACCTCTTTTTTTGTCTTTTTGTCCACTTCCTTAACAAACTTTGGAATTAAAAGATATCTAAATCCATAAAAGTTGGGATTCATATTATTTCTCTTATCTCCCAGATACTTCTTACCTGCTTCAAGAATCAAGGCACAGTTTAAACATACAGGGTAGTTTTTCCACGCATTTTTCTGCTGAAAACCACCACTTACAAATCCGGGTTTGTCAACTGTATAAAATTTATAAGTGTCTACGAAACCATAGACCTCTGCCCTTCTTTGGTTACAGACTGAGCATATTTGATTCTCTGATTTTGATACTTTTCCATACTTTGAATAAAGATTTTTTGTTGCTCTGTCAATCAATATATTTTGGAATATTTTATAGCCCCCGATATATTCATTAGCTATTTTCAAACTGATAACATTATTCTCTTTTTTGTATTCTTCATTTAAATCAGCCAAAATTTTTCCTTTATTCTTCCTAATGCAATCACCAATTTTTACTAAAAAGTTGATATCCTCATCTAATCCAAGTTTATCATACTTTTTGAACCACGGTAAAATCTTGGTTCTATCAAATGTAGATTCAACTGTAGTAATCATTGATGTTGGTGTTATATCCGGACCATTTGGGGCACCTTTTTTATATGCGTATCTTCCCAGTTTATCTTTTGAATATTCTTCGATATTTACACCTTTATACTCAAAGCCATCTTCTCCACTTTCAAGAACGATAAATAATATGTTCTCCGTGTATCTATTTGCAGGGTCATCCAATAAGATATCCAAAGGATTATCAAGGCTTTTCCCTTCCTTCTCGAGTGCATACTCCCCAACCCTCCTTATTGCTTCAATCATTCAAACCACCAAATGTGAAATTTCTATATCAAATTGTTAAAATGCTATTTTTACTTTTTTATTAATTTCAACAAGTCAATATCATATGATGTAAATAAAATTTGGCTTAAAATTCCTTTTAATAAATTATTATCACTGACATTTCTATCTTAACATGCTTTTTTATTTAGTCAAGGAAACGAACCAAATAATCTCCGGTCATCATGCACAGGAACTCCCCACTCTTTGTCATGATATTTCCTGTAAAGAGGATTGTCTGGGACCCATTCACACCGGATTTTCCTGGTTTTGTCTGTGTTATTCTTTTTCATGATTATTACCTAGAAAATAGCCTCGTATCTTCAATGTTTGCATCAGATCAGCTATTTTCATGGTTCGTGGGTGTGCTCGAACATGATATATTCATAAATGTACAGGCATTCAATCCTTTATGCAACTCTGATCATGCAATACATTAAATTAGTAGATTAAGTATTGTGTCCCCGGAACTACAGAAACGAATTTCTTTTTCTGAAGCGATTTGGTTATAATGATGTTCCTCGATAATGAGGTTTTTGTATGTTTAATATTCAGGGAGAAAGCTGATTAAAGAACTTGCTGTTTCCGGTGCTGGAATTGTAGTTCTTATTTTATATTTATTGTATGAACGCTTACTTATTGCTAAAAGAATCCAGTACATACCGCTGCGGATTTGTGTGACCGGCACGAGGGGAAAATCCAGTGTTGCGCGGCTCATAGCTGCTTCCCTGAGAGAATCTGGAATTGCTGTTGCTGCTAAAACAACCGGATCGAAACCTGTCATAATTTTCCCAGACGGCAGTGAGAAAGAAATCCAGCGGCATGGAAGCCCAACCATTCTTGAAGAGAAAGAAGTTTTAAAAACCGCTGCAAGTTCTCATGCCCAGGCGCTTGTTCTGGAATTAATGGGCATCCATCCTGAGTCACTCTACACCGAGTCGGTTCAAATTCTCAAACCCAATATTCTTGTGATAACAAACGTCCGCCTCGACCATTTAGTCCAGATGGGAACATCGAGGGAGGAGATTGCTGTGAGTTTTTCATCCTCGATTTCTGATAATTGTACGATTTTTATTCCGAAGGAGGAATATTTCCCTGTTTTCCAGAGAGCAGCAGGGAGGTTAAATTCGAAAATCATTCGGGTTCAAGAAGAGTCTTTTAATGAATATTTTCAATCGGAAGAGAAACTGCTTTCTCTGGAATTTAAAGAGAATATCTGTCTTTCTCTTGCTGTTTCTGAATTCCTGGGAATAGATAAAGACACGGCTCTTAGAGGGATGTCCAAGACCCTTCCGGATTTTGGAAGCCTAAAGATATGGACTGCTCAGGTAGGTTCGCCGTCACGGAAATTGTTTTTGGTAAGTTGTTTTGCCGCTAATGACCCGAAGTCAACAAAAGATGTCCTGTCAAAGATTAAGGGGACTGGCCTTTTGACCGGGAAGGAAATAATCGGGTTCCTAAATCTCAGGTCTGACAGGGGAGATCGGACTCTTCAGTGGGTTGAGGCAGTAAGAAGAGGCGCTTTAAAAGGATTTCACAAGCTTGCCGTTATTGGGAAGCATTCATTGGTTTTTAAGAAAAAAATCGGCCATTTAAACGGGACAGAAGTTATTGTATTTAGAAATCAGACCCCTCGAAAAATCATGGAGAGAGTACTGAATCGTAAAGGAAGAGAAGCGGTTTTGATAGGGATGGGAAACATGGGAGGCACCGGGGAAGCATTTGTGAATTATTGGAAATCTATAGGAAAAAAATATGACATATGAGACTCTTTTTATCGGCCTGCTAATCGCTGTCCTCTATGTAGAAATCACAGGCTTTTACCCGGGAGGGATCATTGTTCCTGCTTATGTGGCGCTTTATCTGGATCAACCGTTAAGAGTGCTGGCAACTATTGTAATTGCTTTTTTAAGCCTCTATATCTACAGAGCCCTCTCTAGATTTATTATACTTTTTGGAAAGAGAAGATTCGTGATGCTTGTATTTATAGGAGCATTTTTAGCTCAACTGTGGTTTTTACTTTTTCCAAGGCTTTTCATGACTTCTTTAGAATTGAGGGCTGTTGGATGGATTATTCCGGGGCTTCTTGCCAACAACCTTGAGAAGCAGAAGATTATTCCTACTCTTGCTTCTTTGATTACTGTCTCAATAATAACATATTTTTTAGTTAGGGTTCTTGTATACTTCGGCTTATGATTATGGCTGATTTGCTTTTTTTGAAAAACATGAAATTTCCCAGAGAAAATGCCGGAAAATATCGTAAATTTATATTTGTTCTTTGCGTTTTGAGTATCCTGTTTTTTATCCTGGCCAAAATTGTTCCTCCTGGAGATGGGAAAGCGTTTAGGAAAGATATGTTGGGGGCCTCGAAAACTATGGCCGAGGCAACAGAGTGTGTAAAAAAGTGCCGGGAGTCGAAATCTTATACTCTGGATAAAAGCAAAGATAAAAACCGGACAGGACTTATAGGATTAGAGTATTCTTCAATAACGACTTCGATTGGAAACCTGGAGTCAAAGCGGACAACGACTAACCCAAACTTTGCAGGGCTTGTTGTTTTTCTACTCACGGAAGCCGGAGTAAAGAGGGGGGATGCAATTGCAGTTGGAGCTTCGGGTTCTTTCCCTGCCTTAATTGTTGCAGTGCTTTCTGCAGCAAAAGAAATGGCTTTGAAGCCTCTTGTAATGTGTTCTCTAGGATCTTCTCAATGGGGGGCGAATGACCCGGATTTCCATTTGCTTTCTATGATGGAATGTCTGTGGAAGAACGGGATATTTGACATAAAACCAATAGCCCTTTCTCTGGGAGGAGACCATGATACAGCAGATGACATGGATGCTTATGGCAGTTCTCTACTTGCGGAGGATATAAGAGAGAGCGGGATTTTATATCTTCATGAGCCGGATTTAATGAGTAATGTGAAAGAAAGAATGAACCTGTATGAAGCAGAAGCGGGCGAGAAAAAAATCAAGGCTTTTGTAAATATCGGAGGGAGCTGGTCTAACATGGGGATTGATTCGGCTATATTAAATTTGAAGCCCGGACTTTTAAAAATCAAACACATTCCTCCTGTTGAGAGAAGAGGTGTTATTTACGAAATGGCCGCAATGGGGATACCCGTGATTCACCTGCTTTATATAAATGGGCTTACTAAGCAGTACGGACTTCCTTGGGATCCTGTTCCTCTTCCAAGCCCGGGAAAAGGGAATATATATGAGATCAGCCGGGAGAGGCAGCCAATGTTCATAATCATAGCAGCCGCCTATTTGCTCATTGTAATAATTATGCTGTCCTTCAGGAAAGTGAGCTGAATTTGACTCGCTGTGGTAAATTCTGCGTGTTTTAGAAGAAGCTGACCTGACTCCCTGAAAACAGCCTGTATTCTACTCGTATAGAATTTTCTTTTGGTCTGCTTTTGACGGGTCATGTAAGAAGAAGCCTGTCCCTTTTTTTATCACTTCTGCATAATGGGGAATGTTTTGAATCTTTACTCCTTTTTCCGGGTGATCTTCAGTCCAGAGTTCTGTTATTTGAAGTATTGTCGAACAGTGCCTGCCAACTCGTTTGTCAATTGGCCACCCGTTTTCGTCCATTTTTTCAAACAGGAGGCCGTGTTTGCCAGCCTTGACAATAAATTTATCCTTTCCTTCAAGGAGGAGTGCTCTATCAGTTCTGCCTCTTGTTGCGTCAAGGAAGGGCTCGGGGGCTTCTAAGAGAAGGGATATTGAATTGGTATGGTCTCCGATTTCCCTGTGAGAGAGGCCGCGCAGTGCCTCTGGTGAGTATTCCATGCCGATGTCGAAATCTTCCATGCCTGATATCATCATAGAAGTCATTGCTGCAAGGTCCTGTCCTTTTGGGTGGGCGACAATAGTACTTATGACGGGATACTGAAGTTCGGCTTCATGAAGATCAATTGTAATATCCACTTTTTCTTTCCTGATTAGCAGAGTCATGGCATAACATGTTTTTTCTGTGAGAGTGCCGTTTGGCCTGCCTGGCCATGTTCTGTTCAGATTGCGAATGTCAACGTATGCCAGTTCTTGACGGCTGGGATAATGGATATAAACTTCAGGGTCTGGCCACTGGTCAAGGGGATTCGACCATCGGTCCCCCATCCGAAATTTCTGCCCTCCCCAGGATGTAGGGATTGTAAAATCAGACGGATATGCCCCACCCAGACGGGTCACTGTAGAAGCACTTTTATTGGCCGAAAGAATAACAAACAGCCTTCCCTGGATGACCCGTGCATTTTCAGCGAATATCCAGGCTGCCAGTCGGGCTGCTGGCTCTTCCGGATGCGTTCCTCCGATGATGAGAACAGTACCGCCTGGTTTTTCCCCTTCCAGGATATATACATTCGAATCATTGATAGTGCCTTTTATCCCGGCAAAATAGTCACTCAATTTTTTGATTTTGGTTGTTTCGGTGCTTGTAACGACCGGCTCTTTTAGATGACGGCTTTGGTAAAAACTCACTCCTGCAAAAATCATGAGAGTCAATCCCAGCGATATTATGATAATTTTTCTTATGTACATCCACTTGGCTGACGGCATTTTTTTTCTCTATTTCAAACGGAACAATCTAAGGAGAAAAGGCATGAGAATGATTATATAAAGAACTTCTTCCTGCCATTTTTTGCTCTTTATAAGGTTCCATATCATGAGAATACAAATATATCCTGTCAGAAGATAATATAGTATTGTGATTATCATTGGAAATGATTCTCCCATAAAAGTAAATATCCAGAGATTTTTCCACGTGTTTTTATCATTATAAAAGGGTTAAAAAACTCAGTTCTTTGCTAAAAAATATTATTAAAATCCCTGCAGTTATGATAATGATGCCGGGTATGATGCAGTGTTTTAAAAGCTGTGAATATGGTTCTTCCATTGAAGTGATTTCCTTTGTTAGGCGTCCTATGATTGCTGTTGGCGGAAGTGCGTCACCCAGGGGCCAGATTATGCTCATCCCTGCCAGCGCTATGATCGGGTTAAGTCCGATTGTATTAAAAAGCAGAACCAGTGGAACACCGAGGACCGGTGCAGCGCCCCACATGAGAACAGCTTCGGAAACGGGCAGGACAAAAGAAAAGGAAAGAATCACTATAGTAACAGGAAGCGTTACGATTGTTATGGCAATCAATCCTCGAACACCAGTCAAGGTCATAATTTGAACGAGTATCCCGACACAGGTTAATGTTCCTATTAAAGGAAGAAGCTGGTGAACGGTATCCCTGGAAATCTTCAAGATATTGAGTTTTTCAGGCGAGAGAGAAAAACTTATTACTGCAGATACAACAAACATCATGGGCAGCCCGATAACAGGAAGCGTATGAGGCCAGATTCTTCCTGCGGCTACCAAAAAAATAAAGACAAAAAAAGGGGAGGATACACGGATCCAGTTCATTTTGGAAGGGGCTTCCGGAAGTTCTTTTAAAGCTTTTTCCAAATCGACAGGTTTTGCTTTCCAGCCCAGGATGAAGATTGTAATCAATGAGAGAAAAACACAGGGAATGAGAAGAGGAAGAAAAAATCCCACATAGGGCATATTGACTCCGGCAGCAGTGAGCATTGCCCAGAGGCTCACTGGAGGTGCGGCTGCGCTTAAACCCGCCAGGATGAAGATTATCGCTGCTGTTTTGGGTTTGGAAATTCCCATATAATTCAGAACGGTAGCAATCATGCCCCCTGTTATCAAGACTGTTACACTGCCTGCGCCGGTCAAGGCGCCAGGGATTAGAAGAAGAAATGTGATTAAAACGAATAGAATGACTTTCCGGCGGTGGAATCTGGAGAGTATTCTTCTAACTACAAAGGCGACTCCACCTGATTCTTTGAGGAAGTTCATGAATATGGTCGCTGTAATGAAAATAAGAATTATATCCAGGTAGGTAAATGCTCCCTCTACGATATGCCTTGCTGGAATGCCAGCTCCTCCTACAAGGCCTCCTGTGATTGCAGCCATAAACAGGGAAATTTCTGTTGATATTTTTAAGGATTTTACTGCGATGTATGTCAGTATCATCACCGCTAGAACGATTTCTGGAGAAGCGGTCATATTATCAGTATCTTTTTGTTATGGTTATAACCGAAACGCAGTTATAAGTTTTAAGAGTGGGTGTATATCTGCAGAGTGTCGAGTCTACAGTTAAGATGCCCGGCTGGTAATTGTCCCACCTGTAACGATGCATGTCATATTTCGAGCCGGTAATTGATGAAAGCTCTGGAACACCTGAAGATACTTTAGGCAGATTTAAATGCCTCAATACTTTATTTAAGAAAGAGACGTCCTTCATATGAAAATATTGTCCTGAGTCATCTCTAGTGAGTTTAAGTTCGGGTCTTGGGTCATCAAATACATATTGTGTGAATTTCCTCTGAGAAGTATCGCCTTTTTCGATATGATAATTGTAAATCTGCGTTCTTTCCGGAAGAATTTTATTTTTTATATCATACAATGTCAGCTTGCTGGGTTCACTTTGTTGAAGATAAATCAAGGCGGATAGAAAAAAAAGGAAGACTAACAGAGCGCGGAATATATATTCATTTTGTCTCCTGAGAAGGATTACCAACAGCCAGATTGAAGAAAGAAGAAGGAGTATGCTTACTATAGCTGTAAGAGTAATTGAATACATATAAACTGACCGTTTAGTTTTTAAAAATGTTTTCTATTTCAGTGAGGAGATCAAGGTTTTTTTCTACTTCGATCATAGGAATGTTCTTTGCGTTTGAGATGGATGTAAAACGTCCGTCGGGATTTCCGTTTTTATTGATGATTAAAAAGTCACTGTTCGGAGCTACGGCATCAATACTTAGTTCATCTGTGTTGTCTCCCACAGAAGCCCCCTGAGCTCTCCTTTTCATTCCTTCGATGTGAGCTCCTATAATTGTGATGCTCTGGCGGTGTGCTTCTTCGATTAACTTAGCGATCCTGTCCAGTTCGTTGTCAATAGAAATGCCTGCAGCCCCCATTCCTTTAAGGCTTGATCCCATAACAATAATCAGTGATTTATATGGAAAGCCCGACTCCTCCTGGCTTTTTAAATCTTCAGCACTGGCCAGCATATTAACTTCATAGGCTTTAGGCTTGCATTCAAATTTCAACTTCATGAAGAAGACTTTGAACATAGTAGCTCCAGGGCTCTGTCCGCAGGAAGTTATTAAAACCGGCAGTTCGGCTTTTGGAGTTTCGGTCTGATATGCTGAAAAGGAGTAGGATATTCCTAACAATGAGATAAACGTTATCAATATGATGAATGATATATAGATTTTTTTCATTGTATACTCCTTTTTGTTGATAACTATATTAATCTAATCGGATATAGCCGTCAACTCTCTTGTGGCAGAACGTTCATTTTTGTATAAAGCTTTACATACACTTCAGATGCTAATAAATTATACTAGAAGCAGATTCCTGATTGGGACTGATGAATAGCCATGATTTGTATGATATTTGCTATATAAAAGTTTCCTGAAAAATGTAAAAATGTCAAAGACTACTCTTTTTTGAGGAGACATGACAATGAGAAGAGATATAAAAATCTTTGCGATTATTCTTACGGTATTCTTCTGCTTTAATTTTCTTCACTCCCAGGAATCGCAGACGGTGAAGCTTTTAACACTGAAAAAAGCACAGCTTAATTTGGAACAGATGAAAGGGGAGTTTGACAGGGCCTTGAAGCTGAAGGAAGAAGGCTTGATTTCAGAGGAGGATTTTGCCCGGACTCGGACGTCCTATCTTCAAGCTCAGGTCAGCTATCAAGAAGCGTTGATAAATTTCATGGGAAGTGAGGCAAGGATTTCCGTTGCAAGTGCCGTGAAATACCAGGATAAAGCCGGTAAAAAATATGTTCGAGTCACTCTTCGGTATTCTTCCAAAGAACTAAAAGAACTTGCTAAATTAAATATTAAAGCAGAAGACCTGTTTCCATTGGACTTTCTTAAGGAGGTAAAAGATGTATATGTTTCTTTAAGATCTGAAGGGAAAATCATATCAGATCCTTACGAGAAGCGAATCTCATCTTTGCCACTAGAAGAGGAGAGGCAGGTAACTTTTAAGTTGTTGAAAGATGTAGAGAGCCTGGATGTGAATGTTTTTTATGCGGCAAAGAGTGAGACGACTTCGGTATACTTGCAGAAAGGATTAAGCGCAAACATTGTAACAGTGAATTCCGCTCAGTTCTCCCAGGAAGCGGATTTAGAAAGCCAGGCAACTTATGATTTGTCATTAGAAAAATTCAGCGGCGAGGCAAATATTTTTAGGCTTCAGGTCCTCAATCTACCCAGGCAAATTACCTATGAATTTGTCGATCCCAAGACACAGGCGCGTCTTTCGCAGATAAAATTCACAGAAGGGGTAACCTCTATGAAACTTTCTTTGAGGCTCTATGTTCCCAAGAATGCAGATGAACAGGTAGTTATTGACAAACCTATTGAATTTATTGCTCTTGCACTTGATAGTGACCAATTTGCAAAGCTTGAAGAAATACAGTCGGGTGATATGTTCGTCGATGCTAAAGAACTTGAAAAATTAAAAGCTGGGAACGTTAAACTGGAACTCGTTCCAAGGGGAGTGGGAAAGATAGAAATCCAGGCCCTGAATCTGTATCACGAGATAAGGGTTAGTGAAAATGTAAATATGGAGGTAAGAGTTAAAAACACAGGGACAAGGCTGCTGAATAATATCAGAATATATGCAGATTTGCCTTTAAACTGGCGTGCCGAAATAAAGCCTGATTTGATTGCTTCTCTAGTACAGAACAAAGAAGAGATCGTTAATATTGACTTCATTCCACCGGAGGATGTCTCTGTCGGTGATTATGAGCCGAAAATAAAAACTGAGTGTATCGCTGACAATCGAAGAGTAGAGTCGGAAGATAAAATTGTTCGGGTTCACATCAGTGCCAAAACGAATGTCTTTGGCATTACTATGCTGGTTCTCCTTCTAATCGGACTCTTGGTTGGAATTGTAGTGTTTGGAATTAAATTGACAAGAAGGTGACCAGTCGTTGGTAACTGACCAACCTGGATTCTTACAGAGATATCTTTTTGCCTTTACATGTTTTGGATACCCTTGAAGGGCTTACTTCGGTTTCCGAAAGGAATACTGTCATAACAACCTTTAATATCAGTGAGCTAACCCGCTGTACTATTTTAATCTTGCTATTATTTATTCCTAGCAAGGTTTGCTTTCAATTCAGAATAAGTGCTAACATAAAACCTTAAAGGAGAGGACTATGAAAGTGAGCCTAGTGCCCGGAATAAAATTTAGTATTTTGCTTTTATGCCTGTGTTTTTTCAGGGGGACAATAACATTACAGCCGACTTGAAAATTGCTCCTGGTAAAGAAGCTGAAATTAGAGTCAAACTTCCTCCACGCGATAAACCGGGCATCTTAAGAGAGTATTTATTGCTTCATTGCAATGACTCAAGGCGTCCAAGCCTTTCCGTATATATCAGCGGGTATATTGTTTCCAAGGAGCAGTTGAAGAAGCTTTTCAATAAGTATAAAAATATTCTCAATGAGAATATATGATAGATGATTCTGGTTATACTGACAGAATTAAAATTTCTTGATGTTTGGTAAAAAATTTTTCACCCAGGTCCTCCTTATTGTTGTGTTTGGTTCGATCATTGGAATAGGGACTAATGTTCCTTTGATAAAAAAATTTTTGAAGGGGGAATACAGCCTGAGTTTTATCTCGTCTGAGGAGTATCCTAATATTGCATTTATCTCCCTGGGAGAGGCGGAATCGCTTTTCAATGCGCGTTCAGCGCTTTTTGTCGATAGCAGGGAGGCCGTGCTGTATGATGCAGGCCATATTCTTGGGGCAATAAATATCCGGTGAAAGATTAAGGCTGCTTTTCCTCAATAAGTTTAAGGAAATAGTTTTCAAGTATCGTTTTGTCTAAATAGCCAATATGCTTGTGCCTTATTCTTCCTTTTTTATCAACGATTATGGTCGCAGGAATAGCATTGCCGGGGCTGTAGTCATTTATGATTTCTTGTGTGGCCATTGCAATGGGATAGTTTATTTTGAATTCTTCTTTAAATTCCAGTATTTCATTCGGGCTTAATCTGTCCAGAGAAATCCCGATGACCTCCATTCCCTTATCTTTGTACTGGCTGTACATTTCTATAAAGCCCGGTATTTCGTTACGGCAGGGTGGGCACCAGATTGCCCAGTAATTTATAAAGAGTACCTTTCCTTTGAAGTCAGATAGCGATATTGTGTTTCCGGTGAGATCTTTGAGAGTGAAGTCCGGTGCCTTAGTATAATCAGTGCCTGCGGTCTCTGCTATTTCCCCTTTACTGCAGAGGGAGAACAACATAACAAATGTAATTAAAAGCCAAATTAGTTTTCTCATCTATAGCTCCTTTTAAAGATAAGCTTGACTGACTATGCTTAAATGCATAGTTAGCTGAATTAGTTTATTAAGAGGATAGCAATTATAGGATTTTTTTCTTCTTAGGACAACTCGTTTTTATCAACCATTCGTTTTGATTTTATGGACATACTGACCTGAATTATTCATGACTTGACCCATTCTATTTCCAGCTTGCCGAAGATGCAAAGTGTGACCCATGAAGGAGTGGTCTTTAAGTTAATTGACAGAAGAAGATTATTCTTGATAAAATTATTTCTGCTGGGAAGACATTGAAAGATAAAGACATTTTGGATTCCTGGAAAGAGATTTGTATATATCTTGACAGGAATATAAGAACATGTCAGAGGTGGGAGACTGATTTAGGATTACCTGTTCATCGTTTTAATGTTAATTCTCCGAAATCAAAAGTTTTTGCTTACAAATCAGAAATTGATAAGTGGTTAAAGAAGAAATCGAATTGTAAAGAAATTCAGAAAAAGTCAATTTTTGAAAATAGATTGATAGTAACTGGATTGGTATTTGCTTCGGCTTTCATTTTAATAATTTTTACATTTTCATTTTTCTCCGGAAGGACAACGTCCTATCCTTCTTCTGTAGTCTATTCATTGGCTTTTATTCCTTTTGAAAGTTTAAACTCCCCTGAATCTGATGAATATTTCGCTGAAAGCGTAAGCAATGAACTAATCGACAATATCTCAAAAACAGGAAAACTTAATATTGTGCCTCTATTATCAGAGAGTGGAGATGATGGCACCCCTGATTCAAAGAAACGTTTCAGGAGAGAACTGAAGGATTTGAATATAGATTATTTATTGAAAGGGGCAGTAGAAAAAAACGATGAAAACATCAAGATGAATATCCAGTTTGTAAGAATAAAAAACGGCAAAAGTATATGGGAAGAGCAGTATGAAGGTAAAATAGAAGACATCTTGTATATTCAGCAGGATATATGCAAGAAGATATCCGGAACACTAGAAATAGATCTGGATCAGGGGATTCTTTTATCTAATAACGGAACGAGCCAAGATTATATTGCTTTTGATAATTATCTGAAAGGGAACTATTTATTAAACAGAATAAATGATGAAAATGATGACCAATGGAAGTTATATTTCCAGGGAAAATTTTATTCGGGAAAATGGAACAGGGAGTCAAATGAATTAGCCATAGGTCTTTTCAGGGAAGCCATTAACATTGACAGATATTTTGCACTTGCATATTTTGGATTGGCTCATTGCTACGTTAATTACGTGAATTTCAACTGGGATTTTAAAAAAGATTGGCTGGACAAAGCAGAAGAATTGGTTGAAATGGCCCAGGAAATATCTCCTGATCTTCCCGAATATTACGCTGGATTAAGTGAGATTTTCATATTAAAAGAGCTTGATTTTAATAGAAATGAGAATCCGACTGCTCTTGAATCAGCACAGGAAGGCATAGAAAGATATCCCTATCATCCCCGGCTAAATTCTTTAGCTGGGTATTGTTACTTTATAAAATTTGGAGAAGAGGGGAATCAAGCTGATTTTGACAAGGCGTTTGAATATAAAGAAAAAAGTTTTTTACTGTCTCCCTATAAGCTTACAAATATTAATTTAGCAGAATTATTGATGCTCAAAAGAGACTTCACAAAAGCAATTGGAGTTTGCAATTATATCGAGGGACATGATTCTTCATTATTGGTGAAGTTCAGATTGGGAGAAATTTATTATTATATGGGTGATTTGGGTAGAAGCAGGACTTTATTTCAACAGTTTAACATGCCTTTGAATTTGAAAATCTATTCTTTGTTTTATACGGGTATGATCGAAGTGCAGGAAGGGAATAATGAAGAAGCTCAGAAAATAATAAAGGAAATCGACATTATAAAGCCAAAAGAATCCAGAAAGGATGATGAAAAATTGATGTTGGCTTCCATATACATGGGTTTAGGAAATAAGGAGTTAGGCTATAAATATTTAGAGTCAATTTTCAGAACGCCGGGTGTAGGGAAAGAATCTTATAAATATCGGAAATATATCAATATTGACAGAAATTTTGATCTTTACAGAAATGAAGATAGATTTAAACAAATTATGCAAGGAGAAAACACATGGCTAGAAGCAAAACGATATCAGTAACTCCAAATGTACATCACTGCTTAAAAGTACTCAAAGCAGCAGTAAAATCTATACCTACTGGAGATTTAAAAAGGAATGCTGAGGGAGCCTTAACTTATTTAAGCCGCACTTTTAAAGGGGAACCTCAGCCAATAAAAGGCCGAAAGTGCCCTGCCGGCTTACGGATTGTTGGTAATTAAACAAATCTTTAATTTCTTCTTTTGGTTCTGTCTATAAATTCAAAATGAGGATCTGCAGTCTTACATTTGTAGTTACAGATGATTGCAATTTTAAGTGCAGTTATTGTTACAAAAAAAGGAGTAAAAATTATTTAAAATATTCAACAATGAAGAAGGCATTGATTTTTTTTTACCCTTTCTGACTGACTATTATTATATTAATTTCTATGGGGGAGAGCCTCTTCTCTGCTTTGGGCTGATAGAAAAAACAGTATCTTTCCTGGATGATCTTAATAAAAAGTTCAAAAAAAAAGTTCGTTATTCCATTACAACTAACGGGAGTCTCCTTAATGAAGAAATATTACAATTTCTCAGCAGGCATAAGTTTTTGGTTGAATTGAGTTTCGATGGATTTGCTCAGGATATTCAGAGAGAGAAGCACAGTTTTGACAATATAGTTTCAAAAATACATAAATTATTAAATCAGCACAGCATCAAGCTTGAAATAAACAGCGTTTTTACAAATGAGACAATTGGAAGCCTTTCGGAATCGATGGAGTTTATAACGAAACTTGAGGTTCCCAATGTCAATTTTTCACTTTCTATTATTAAGCCATGGAAAAAAAAATCGCTTCTAAAGTTGAAAAGTGAGATGAGTAAATTAAGGAAAATCGTAATTTCATACTATAAAGAAAAAGGTAGTATTCCAATTAAAAACTTTACAGATTATCTAGGGAAGGGGATTTATTATTGTGCAGCTGGAAATGACAGGTTTGCTGTTTCAGCAGATGGTGGGATATGGGGGTGCGATCTTTTTGCTGATTATTTTAAAGGAAAAGAGAAATCCTCTGAATACAGTAATTTTTATTTTGGAAAATTGGATGCTTTTATAAAAGATCATGAGAAAATTTATCCGCGTATATTTCCCAATTATTCCAGGCTTTCCATGGATAACTTTTCAACTCCCAACATGAAATGTTTTCTGTGCCAGAAGTTGGAGGATTGTTCGATTTGCCCTGTAAATGCTGCTTTTTCAAGCGGCCATTTAGGGAAAGTTCCATCTTATGTGTGTGAAATTCAGAATATTAAGATAGATGAGATAAGAAAATTCAAACAGGAATTAAAAGAAATAAAGCCAAAGTTATACTGATCAAGTTAAGAAAGCGTTCACTTTCTGGTATATTGTTCTGGCTATGTTCAGAATCATTCCTATTGGTTTTTGATTAAGCTTTATAGCCTGATACCGGCAGACCTCATGGCAGCACATGCAGTGGATACAGATACTCTTGTCTATCCATGCAGCTTTCTCTGTGAGTTTTGCCGCCCCAGTAGGGCAGATTTTTATGCATTCCATACAGCCTGTGCATTTGTCCTTACGTACTTCAGGTGTGAGAGTAATTTGATTTTGAATACACGCATAAAGAAATTGAGGGACCTTTCTCTGAAGAAAACCAATGGCAATGGCTGAATGTCTGAAGTCTCTGACTTCAACATCTCTGATTTTTTCACCCAGGATTTCAATCTCTTCAATCTTTCCGATTCCAAGACCTCGCTCGTGAGCATTTCGTGTTGTGGAGATATCCATGGTGTTAAAGCCGATTATTTTTGAGGCTACGGCATCTACTGCTACGCCGTCCCGGCTTGCGAGAATAATTCCTACGTCTCTTGGTTTTCCTGCTGATGGTCCTTCACCTTCCATCGCTTTTATACCGTCCATGATGGTCAAATGGGGAGTGGCAGTAGAGAATATATCCACAAGCATCTGACCGAAGATGTCATTTTGGAAATACTGGCGGTGGTAATGTATGCGAAGTCCAAGAGGGATTATACCGAACATGTTTTTTATTGACCCCGTGAATACAGTAAGAGAGTGAGTCTTTAGTTTAGGAAGGTTAACAATAAAATCTGATTCGAGCACGACAGGCGAAACATAGACTTTTTTCAGAACTTGACCGCGGCATGTGACTTCTTTGAATCCTGATTCTTTCAGGTTAACAAGGTGAACTCCAAGTTGGTCACAAACTTTGCGGTATCCGGAGATTAAAAAGCCATCTTTGCTTTTTGATTGAATATCATCGCCCACAATGATTTTGCAGTTGAGTTGTTTCAGCAGCCGGAGAACCTGTTTTGTAAAACAAGGATGCGTAATGATGACTTTTTCTGGTGGCGAAGGAGGGGAAAGATGGTTGATTTTCACGAAGACTTTGCTTCCGGGCTTTATAATAGTTTCCAGGCCCCCGAGATAATCAAGCCCTTTTTTAATGCCTTCGTAAAGTTTTTCGCTTCCGTAGTCTGCAACCTTTACGATAGATACCTTAGACTTTTCCATAATACTTATATTGAATTATTTATAAAAATATAAAAACTGCTGATGCTATTAAGCAATTAAAATTATATCAACAAGTGGGTAAAATGACTAATCTATTTTCTTCCAATCTTCTGTTTCTAAATCAACACGCCAGAGATGCCCTCTTTGAAATTTAACAAGAACTTTATTATCCAGTCCCCATATGTAAATGTCACAAGCGCCTCTTTTCCGCAGAGACAGAGTTCATAGAGAAGCGAGCGTTTGTATTTGAAGAATATCCTCAGCTCCCAATAATGAAGGGGACTTGTTGAAATGATTAGCAAATACTGCGACCGTGTCCAAATAACGCTTCCTGGTAGTGGCAGAAAGATTGCGAACCCGCATGTCTTCCAACATTCGTTGACGTAAAGTATTCATGAAACCTCCTTCATAAA
>Ga0315533_1000191_pt1 | contig 56583 bp, 65 predicted proteins | sample SalMarSW160130MG_FD_203081 | JGI IMG/M metagenome (GOLD analysis project Ga0315533, IMG submission 203081) | Salt marsh sediment microbial communities from the Plum Island Ecosystem LTER, Massachusetts, United States - Salt Marsh Sediment SW1601-30 ...
GGCATATGGCCAGTACTGGCAGCAGTAGCCTCAGGTATGCTCCGGACTGCTGCCGCCGTTATCATGCTTGATAGCCTCAGAAGAGAAGAGGTATCACGAGTTATCCCCATGGTCTATACCTACCCTATTTTCGTTGCCATCATGGCCACGCCATTGCTGGGGGAGTCCCTCATCTCCTTGGAGTGGCTGGCGATAGTCATCGTAGTGCTAGGGGCGGTAATGGTCTCAATGACACAGAGCCCATCTGGCTCTATTCGTTGGCGAGGTAAACTACTCCTTCTTTTCAGCGCCAGCCTGCTCCTTGCCGCGTCGGACATAGCCGCTAAGTATGCCCTTGCTTATATTTCCTTCTGGAACATGTTCTGGCTCAGCGCCTTCTGCATGTCCGGCATTTTCCTGTTAGTCTCGGTTCGCCCACAAGTCGTCGGGCAGGTGATTAAGATGGAACAAAGGAATTCGGCTCTGGGTCTACTTGCTTTTGATGCGACACTGGCACCGATAGGGATAGTGCTATCATTCTGGGCGCTGGAGAGAGGGCCTGTGTCTCTAGTATCGACTATTATTAGCAGCCGCCCCATGTTCGTGCTTATGGCCGCCCTTATTCTGAGCCGCTTGTCGCCCATGTTCCTGAAGTGGCGTTACGGCAAATGGCTTTTAGCCATGCGGCTCATCGCCACTGCCATGATTGTCAGCGGCATAGCTATCATTCACCTCATGTGATTAACAACTTATGCTGCGATAAGGATCTTAGTAACAGCATTGCTATGAAGCCGAAGGTTATTCTCCAATCTATGCTAACAGTTAGACTCTGCTGCCAACCCCGTTTGCCTTCCCCTTACGGCCGGGCCACCCCAATGACGTGATCAGTATCAATGCTATAGTAATCAGCCCAGCTACGATTGAGAACGGTATCCGATAGCTACCGCTCAAATCAAATATGTGGCCAGCCAGGAGCGGGCCAATAGCCCCACCAACTGCGCCAACTGCGATGGCAATTCCGAAGATTGCACCCTGGGACTTGGTCCCGAACAATTGGGCCATCAGTGGCGAGATGAGGGCGAAAAAGCCACCGTGGCCGAACCCGTATATGGCAGCAAACAGGTACAACATCCACAGCTCTTTGGCCGTTTGCAGCCAGAATAAAGCTCCTAACATGGGAAGAAAGCAAATAGCCATTGCCCGCTCATGACCGATTTTATCGCCCAGCTTGCCCATTACAAGCCTGCCGGCAATGCTCACCCCTCCGATGGTGGAGAGCACATTGGCAGCGTTTGCCGGCGAAATGCCGATATCCTCTGCGTGAGGAACAATGTGAACCAATAAGGTCTGAACGCAAAAAGCGACGCACAGGTACGCGGCGCAGACCGTCCATAATTGTCTGAGGTGTATCGCCTCGCGAAGGGATAGCCCGGCCTCTGCCAAATCAGACCGGCCGGCATCTCCTTTCTCCTCACCATCGGCAAACTGCCCCGTCTCAGCCGGGTCACGCTTGAAGAGCTGGGCGACGGACACGAGCGCTACTAGAGCGCCAGCCCCCAGAGCAGTATAGGCCGTGCGCCAGCCGTAGCCGGTAACGAGTCGACTGGCCACCAGCGGTATAGCCATCATCCCGGTGCCTGTGCCGACTTTGGTAATACCGGTCATCGCTCCTCTTTTCCTAACGAACCATCTGCTTAGCGTGGACAGCGGGACAACATCCGCAGCGCTCATGCCTACAGCTATTATCAGGCTGTAATACAGATAAAGCTGCCAGATGCTGGTAACCTGCGACATCAACAGATAGGCCAGGCCGAAGAAGAAACCACAGCCGGTCATGACCCGCCTGGGGCCGAATCTATCGCTCAAGGTCCCAGCGACGATGCTTATGAAGCCAGTGAGGAGCCAGCACAATGAGGCAGCACCAGAAGTCGCCGCCCTCGACCAGCCAAATTCGGCTATCAATGGCTTGAAGAAGATGCCGAAAGACTGATACGTACCCCAGAATATCCCCTGGGAGCAAAAGGCAGCCACAACCACCATGTAGCCATAGAAAGACCCTGCTTTCCGGGCCCTACCTAGTGGTGATATTCCGTGTTCAGCCAAGACGAGTTCCTTTAATCGCTAGATAGGATGCTGAATCCGTGCCCCATGGCCAATGCCAACACATTCAAAAAGAGTCAGGGAAAGATTCATATGCCTTTCTGCCCAGAGATTCAAAAGCGCCAGATGCAATGATACATCGCCCGCTTCCAGCAGCAGCCCTCTTCAGGGGTTACACGAAGAGAACCTTGCTTTATCCAGCGAAGTATAGCCGACTGCAAGATATAGGTATAGTGCCCCGCTTAGGCGCCCTTGAGCGTAGCGAGTTGGGCCAGGGCATCATATTTGTAATCAGATGGAGAGCCTACATAAAAAGTATCCGGTAGTGACACCGGCGACTCGCCCTTTATTGACTTTACCAGCTCAAAGGCCTTCTCCACATGGGTCTCGTCGCCCTCTAGCGCCAGCACCACTGCGCCCTCAGAGCCACCCACACCGCCGGAGCAGATATGAACAGCCTTAACGCCGGCAAGCACAGCTAAGGCCTGTATCTCAGTGACCAACTTGCCGGTGATGGCTGGCACGAGTTTTGCTGGCAGTCCCAAGCTGTACTTGTAGTAGTAAATGCCGCTGTGATTGCAGGCCTCCATAACCGAGGGGATCATCTTCTCGAGGCCCGCCGCTATTATGAGCTGCGAGCCCCGGGACGTCACTATAGGCGTGAACATGCCCCAGGTGCCTCCCTTCAGTGAAGAGGTCATAATCCCAGCATTGCCCTCTTTGTCAATGGCGTTGGCCCCCTTGATGAAGACATCGTCTGGACCAAAATCCCGTATCTCAACGTTCGAGTCAGCATTTTCCACCACTTTGCCCTTGCGTATCACGTGCCAGGTGCAAGGAGGTGAACCTGAGTTAGCATCGGTCATCCCATTAACGACCATGCCTATAGTCTGGCCCGCCTTGGGCTGCACCGATATCCCGAAGAGTTCCTCACTAATGTAGGCGTTGGTGACACCCCTGGCGATAATGATGATCCCATTTTTCCGGGCATTCTGCACCTCGGGAAGAGCCACCACCGCTTTAGCCAAGAGTCGCCTAGACTCCGATGGGTTCAAGGTCACCAAGGCCGCGATTTTCCCCGGCCCCGGCTCAGGGATGTTTACCTCGTAGAACATAACTTCCTCCTTAGAAATAGATATTACGACTTAACAGCATGCATAGCTTCACAAATCAACTGGTTTCGCTATGTTACCTGCCCATTCGCTAGCTGTCAAGGCCTGTGACAAGCCCAAAATCAGCTTCCGCAGCCCCAAGGAGACCGCCAATAGAAAAAAAGACAGGCTAACTTGGGAGCTGTCTTGCCTCCTTGTTCCCAGGCAAGCCGCGCTGTTCCATAGACAGAACTTCTGGGGTAACCTTTAGCCTGAAGTTGGATTTTAGGTAGCCCTCGGATATAGTAACAGTGACTATGACCAGGCAGCATTTGATTTTGACATTAGGAGTCGTATCCGTTTCCTTCGCCGCTATCTTCATTCGTCTGGCGGAGGCTCCAGCTCTGGTCATCGCCACCTACCGGCTGTGTCTGGCTTCTTTGTTCGTCGGTCCCGCTGCCTGGATACACTCCAAGCAGGAACTCCGTTGTCTCGCCAAGAACAACCTTATTCCAACACTGGTGTCTGGGGCGTTCCTGGCAGTTCACTTCGCCCTGTGGATAGCCTCGCTTAGCTACACCACCGTGGCCAGCTCTGTGGTCCTGGTGACCATCAACCCAGTCTTCGTCGCCCTAGCCTCGTACTTCCTCTTTCACGAGAAGCTGAGCAAACAAACCATCTTGGGTATTGGAGTATGCCTCGTTGGGGCCATCCTTATCAGCTACGGCGACTGGAGACTCGGGCCAAGACCACTCTTCGGGGATCTGCTGGCACTTCTTGGTGCCCTGACCATTGCTGGCTATTTTCTGATCGGGCGCAAACTTCGGCAGACCACTGGCCTTTTAAGCTACGCATGCCTGGTCTATAGCTCAGCCGCCTTGATTCTGTTGGCCTCGACACTTGCTTCCGGCTACCGCCTGTTCGGCTATTCTACTGCTACCTACGTGATGTTCGGTCTACTGGCACTAGTGCCGCAACTCTTGGGCCACCTGTCCCTTAACTGGTCACTGCGCTTTGTTTCAGCCACTCTGGTCACCACGGCCGTCCTCGGCGAACCGGTCGGAGCGACAGCGTTGGCCTTTGCAATATTGGGTGAGACGCCAACAATCAGCCAGATTGGAGGAGGTATTCTGGTCTTAGTCGGCATCTTTGTCGCCTTTCGAAAAAGCAAACCGCAGATGGGACAACGGTAGCCTCCCAAAGCTCGCTGGTTCAAGGCAAACACTGACTACTGAGGAATATGCAGACAGGCGAGCTGGCCTAAGCGCCTTCCATCGCTTCTTTGCGGCAGAATCTGATTATCTCAGCGAAGTTATTGACCCTGGTGAGGTTATTGGTCTCCATAATTCCGTCATAAGTGACGTTGATCCAGGGCTTCTCGTATAACGCACTCAGCCTCTCCGACATTGCAGCCACGATGCCACCAGGCATACAGCCATGGGGCATTACCGATACCACGCCGGCAAATCTGGGATTCTCCAGCCAGTCAATTCCGCTACCTATGCTGAGAACTGCCTCGCTGCCACATTTTGGCGAAAGCCAGCGGCTCGAGAATTGCAGTAGATGTGCCGTCGAGGGCTCCCTCTCATCAATCAGATCCATGAAATGGTTTTCTACTGACCGCTCTTCATGGCTCTGTATCCGCTGGACTATATAACTGACTATCATCCTTATGAGCTTTCGGTCCCAGATGGCGTCCTCAACATGCCGGTGCATAATGTACTTGATCCACTCACCCATGGGGGAAACAACAACTTCCAGGCCAGCATCTTCGCATGCTTTTACCAGGTTATTGTTGCTGAATCTGTTGGAACGCAAGAAAATCTCACCGTTAATGCCAACCAGTGGCTTCCTGGGCATGTCAGGATTGATGAGAGATTCGAAGTCGCAGGTAGCCTGGTGCAAGAGGTCACTGAACCGTTCTTTCCTGCGAATGTGCTCTACAAGCCTGCCTACATAGTCCTGGAACAATTTGTCGGCTGCCCCCGCCTGTTTTTCATAAGGACGGGTGCGCCAGAGCAATTTGTACAGACAATCCGCGGCCACACAGCTATTCCAGGCGAGACGCATGAAGGTGATCTGATTAGAGCGGGAGCCGAGGTCTATGTCCTGATAGGCATCGTTTGACACGCTGGTTCGCATGGGAAGGTCAATTCCCAGCTCTTTGAACGTCTTGATTTGTTCTCCAGCGTAATGCCCCAGGCGGCACGGACCGTATGCCCCGGCCATAAACGCCTCAAATTTCCCCGCGTGATTGCCATTATCGTGATAGAATCTGAGAAAGCTGCCTAGAGTAACCCGGTAGGGCAAACATTCTATACCCGATGTTACCTGATTGGCATAGGAGAGGTCGCGTTCGTCCGGCTCAGGAAGCACAAGCGCTCCAATTCCATAGGCCTCCATCGCCGCGCCTATGACGTCAGCATGCGCTGACATGTTGGGTAGGAGAAAGGTCTTGCTTGATTTAGCCAACGTGGGCACTCCCCGGTAGATTTTCTCAGGCGAGACCTTCTGCTGCATAGCCGAACGTGCGAATCCTTCAATCGTATCAACGAAGGCCTCGAGGCGGGTAACGATACCGGCCTCGGCAGCATGCTCGTCAATTTCCAGCTCTCCGAAGGGCTTGCCCCCCATGATATCCTCCACCATTGGGAGTATGAATGAGTTGGGACCGCAGCCGAAGTTTGTCAGAGCCAATCCGTATAGCTGTGGGTCTTCTGCTGTGATGACAGCAGCAGCAATATACTTGCTTTCATAGTACCAGTATGGGCGATCTTGATAGTCCTTCGGATTCACTGTCTCCAGCGGCAGGAAGTCGAGCGGCACAGGCACCACACCCAGCTGGGCCAGTTTTTCGGCGATGCCTAGGTTTGCCCCCGAGTCCTGTGACATATAGGACCTGGCGAACAGAACCACCCCCAGTTTGTCGCTCTGGTGCAGTTCCTCCAGAAGCTTTTTGCCAAGCGCCGCTTGCTCTGCCTCGAAATCCTGCTGAGCTCTGATGCCAGCCATGGCTGCCTTCTTGCCTTTGTTTTTGCTGAAGCCCATCGTCACAGCGGCATCGCTAAGATTCTTTATCACGTCGGCAGTCCCGTGACTGAAATCGAGCGTCGGTATCAACAGCCGTTCCTTGAGGTTAACCGTCTGCCGTATTATGTACGGAGATGCCTGGATGAGGGGGCAAGCGTATTTCTGGTTCTCCTCCCCCTCCATCTCACCCAGCCGGATAGCAGAGGGATAGAGAATATAGTCAACGTCATCAAGCATTGCAGCATGCCCATGAAGAAGCTTGACCGGAAAACAACTGTCAGTGTAACTCAATTCGACCGCCTTCCCGATGATTTCCCCGGTAGACTTGCTGGTAACGACACATCTGGCATCGAGTGCGTTGACAAAACCGATAAGCAGTGGAGCAAAGTCATTTACCAGGAGCGCTCTAGGAATCCCTACCGAAGGTCCTGTACCGGAATCTGGCTTATACTGCCCAAAGAGCAGTCTTTCCCGCTCGTCAAAGAAGGTCTCTTGCTTTGCCTGGCCGGCGGTGGCATCGTAGCGGTCGCACCGGCTGCCATAGTAGGTAGCCTTCTCGCCTGGCATCTGCATTCGGGTAATAGTGCAGTTATTGTCGCATCCTTTGCAGGTGAATGTGGAAAGCGTCACTTCACTGTCAACAACCTTTTGTAATCCCTTGAATTTCGACTTCTTGCCGGCCATTTCCTCTTTGGCCAGAAGCGCGGCACCTATCGCCCCGCTTATTTCTTTGTGCTCTGGCACGATCAGCGTTTTCCCTTCAAGTTCCCGGTCAAACGCCGACTCAACCGCCTTGTTATAGAACACCGCCCCGGTGAGGATAACCTTGTCGCCCAACCTTCTATTGCCCACCACTTTGGAGAGATAATTCTTGGCTATACCAATGGCAAGGCTGCCAGTGATTACTTCCAGCGGCACGCCCTCTTGCTGGGCTGAAGCTACTGCCTGACCCATAAAGGCGGCACATCTTGTCCCCAGGTCAATGGTATAGGGCGCTGCGAAGGCGAGATTGGCGAACTGACCATCGGTTACGGAAACACCGAGCATTTCAGCCAGTTCATCAATGAAGCTTCCTGTTCCAGCAGCGCATGCCTTATTCATCTGGTAGTCAACCACAACGCCATTTCTCTTGATGACCAGCTTCGAATCCTGGCCCCCAATCTCAATGATATCCGCCTGAGGGTCTAGCTCCACGGCGGCTCTCGTCTGTGCCGTGATCTCGTTCTTAATCAGGTCTGCCCCAATGAAGCTGCCAATCAGGTATCTACCGGAACCAGTGACACCCACGCCGACTATCTTAGCCTTGTCCCCACCATACCGAAGCAAGTTCCTGAAGACTTCCCTGACGGCATCAACCGGCCTGCCAGCAGTCATCAGATAGTGTTTTGCCAGAACCTTCCCCTTTTCATCAACTACCACCGCCTTGGTACTGGTGGAGCCAACATCCACTCCAAGATAACCGGTGCACTGGCTCTCTATCCTCTGAACTGCCTGGATATTCTCAGCAGCGACAAAATCTAGCCTGGGCATTTCAAAGTAGCGCTGCTTCGCATCTGCTTCTGACAGCACAACACTTCGCGAAGTCTTCCCAATTGAAAGTAACGCCGAGCCCAATGCCTCGAAGTAAAGGTAACTATCCGGGACGGTTACCTCCACTTGATGCTTGTTCCTTGCTGAGAGCACCCCATTGAGAGCTTTTGCTATAGCCTTATTGGCAGCAACGCCACCAACGAAGTAGACCGGCTCAACAAAAGTGCCTTTTTTGAGAGAGCCAACCATACGAGCAACACTCTCGCACAGCGCATAAAGCATTGGCTCAACTCTCACACCCTTCTGCTGCAGGTGGATAAGGTCGGTTTTGGCAAAGACACTGCATCTGGCAGCTATCCTGGGTGGGGCGCCTTCACATTGTAGCGCCAGGCTGGCAAAGTCTTCCATGCTTATGCCAAGCCTGTATGCCTGTTGCTCCAGGAATCTTCCGGTGCCCGCTGCGCACAGAGGATTGGATGCCACCTTCCACGGCTTCCGCAACCCATCTTCGAGCTCTATCACCAGTGAACTCTGTCCACCAATTTGTATGATAGTTTTAGCGTCAGGGTGGGAATCAAGCACTCCTGAAGCAATTGATAGTGGACTGCTGTACTCAATCCAGCCGAGCTCTTTGGGAATGGCTGCCTTACCCGATCCGGATACGCCAGCGGCCGCAATGTCATCAAGATTGAATGTCTCGCCCAGTCTGGCAATGAGTGCACCGACCGCAGCTCTGGGACCAGAGCTTACTTTTTCAGTATCAAACTGAGCAACTCCGCCGTTCTCATCAATGAGCACCAGCTTTGAATTGACAGAGCCGATATCTACACCAAGAAAGTAACCCATTGCGCAGCCCACAATTGTAACACGAGACGGATTTTGTTAAAAGGCTGCAGTTCAGTTTGTTGCCGAATAGAACTTAGGCAGATATCTTTATATGCATGTGTCACTGCGGTATAATGCCAATAGGGGGCGAAGTGGCTAATCGGGATAGCGAGCGGCAGCGGTTCACAAACGAAGTGCTGTAATAGGAAGGTGTGATGCCAATTAGCAGTCGCTTGGGCCGTCTTTTCAGGAATAACGGCTTCATACTTGCACTGGCCTTGGTGATAGGACTGGGCTTTGGACATGGCGCATCTTTCACCAGGGCCACAGTCACACCTGGACTGGCTGTGATTATGACGCTGTCCCTCATGGGTGTCTCTTCTACAATTTTCTCTGATTTCAGGAAGCTGCTGGTACCCACGTTGCTTGCTGTACTGCTGAACTACATTGTCCTGAGTGGCGCTCTTGTAGGATTAGCATCCCTACTTATAAGAGACTATGAGCTGTGGACCGGGTTCGTGCTTGTGGCTGCGGTTCCCCCCGCCGTTGCTGTCATACCCTTCACCTACCACCTTGGCGGCAACATCAACTATTCACTGGTTGGATCAGTCGCTGCGCATCTCATGGCATTCGTCATGGCCCCATTGATCTGTACCGTGCTTCTAGGGACAAATCTCCTCCAACCGCAGCAACTGCTTATAAGCCTCGCCGAACTGATAGCGGCCCCATTCGTGGTCTCCCGCGTATTGCGGCTAACAAGGATAGCTTCCTGGCTGGAAAAATACCGGGGCACAATTGTTAACTGGGGCTTCTTTCTCGTAATCTACACCATTATCGGCCTGAACCGAGGAGCTTTCTTAGAGCAACCAGATGCCCTGCTGGGCTTGTCCATTGTCGCCTTTGCCTGCACCTTTGTTATTGCATACGTAATCAACCGCATAGCTAAGGTTCTGGGGGTAGCTAAGCCCAACAGAATAAGCCTTGCCGTGTTGGGCGCCTGGAAGAATTATGGCCTGGCAGGGGCCATCGCCCTGACATTCTTCAGCTCCAAAGCCGCCATGCCTGCGGCAGTAACTACAGCCTTTGCCATACTCAACTTCATCTGGCTTACCCTTTGGACCAAGAAGAGTGGATGAGAAGGCCTGGAAGCCTGAGGAAAAGCGAACAAACGTCACGCCAGCTACTCTTTGCCGCTATGACATAAAGAGGATACAATGCTTCACAAGCGTATAAGCCTGAGCCTCAAAGCAGACAATAACATCCGTGAAAAACAGCAGACTTATTATAGGAGGAGAACAGATGAATAAAATTTCAATGGGACCTCAAACGATGGTCTACCCCATGCCTGCACTATTGGTGGGGGCGCTTGTCGATGGCAAACCCAATTTTATGACCGCCGCCTGGGGAGGTATCGCCAATGGTGAGCCTCCGATGATTTCTGTCGCCTTAAGGCATGGCCGATACACCCTCAAAGGCATTACTCGTAACCTGACTTTTTCCGTTAACGTGCCTTCAATCGATATGGTAAAGGCGGTAGATTATTGCGGCATAACATCCGGCGCTGAAGTTGACAAGGTGAAGGCTTGTCAGTTCAAGGTGTTTTACGGCAAATTGGATAACGCCCCGCTTGTTGAGCAATGCCCTGTCAACCTGGAATGCAGGGTTGTACATACCTTGGATCTAGAGAGTCATTCACTTATTGTTGGCAGAATTGAGGAAACTCACGTCACTCAGAGCTGCCTCACCAATGGGGAACCAGACGTTAACAAGGTTAAGCCCCTTATCTACATTAGAGAACCGGCCAGTCAGTATCAGGCTCTCGGCGAGGTCGTAGCCAAAGCATTCAGCGTCGGCGAGGAACTCAAAGCAAGACAATAGACGCCAAGAATGAGGGCCATAACGCTCAGTTGTCAATATTCGCTGTCTGCTGTGCAATAGGCTGCTACGTGGCTTGCTATCTTCGTCATATGAAGAACATCCTGGCTGAGGCCGGCATTGAGGTCACTCCGAGCAATAGAAAACAGGTTGATCGGGCATTTCATCGAATAGTGGAAGTTACCTATAAGGATTGCCCGGCTACCTGGAAAAGGCTGAAGCAGGAGCTGGCTGGTGATGAAGGGAAACGACGGGAGCTTATCCGGAAGCTGCAGAATGCTATTGGCTGAGACAAAGTTGGCCAAGCCATAGAGAAAGAATTTGTGGAGAAGAAACCCACACTTTGCTATGTCACAATGGAGTGGCGGGCTGCATTCCAGGAATACCAGTAGCGCACAAAGCAAGTTCTTGATGACCTGCCTGAGCAATAGACTGCCCATAATGATATAATCCTTCTCCACCGCCACAAGATTCGGTAAGGTCAATTGGCCTGGTTCTCTTTGTGTCATAGTCGAAGGGGCAACCATATAAGTCAAAAGGAGAACTGAAAATGGAACTGAAGGAAGCCATCGAGAAAAGGCAAAGTATTCGGGACTACCAGGATAAGCCGGTACCGGAGGAAAAGCTAACAAGGGTACTTGAGGCAGCTCGTTTGGCTCCCTCAGCCAATAATATGCAACCTCGGAAATTTGTGGTGGTGACAGACAGCAAGCGGCGTCAGGAACTGGCTCGGGCGGCAAACAGCCAGACTTTCGTTAGCCAGGCGCCAGTAGTCATTGCCGCTGTAGCCACTGAGCCAGAAAGCATCATGAGTTCCGGAATCCCAAGGTATGCTGTGGATGTAGCTATAGCTGTGGACCACATGACCCTGGCGGCCGTGGATGAGGGATTGGGAACTTGCTGGATTGGCGCCTTTTCTCAGCAGAAAGTGAAAGAAATTCTCAACATCCCGGGCAGATATCGAGTGGTTGCTCTTCTTCCTTTAGGATTCCCTAGGGCAGAGACAGCAATGAAACTACGCAAATCTCTCGGAGAAATAGTCTGCTACGAAACATTCACCGAATAAAATCTAGGCATTAACACCCGGGCCGCACCACGACGGACAAGCTGCATCTTAGAAGCGCACCCCCAGCTTCTTACCCCACCGTGACAACATCTTCGCAGCGCCAAGTCTTGCTTCTTCTGCCATGATAGCTAACTGGTGGTGAACGTGGCTGGGCGCATGGCCTTGATCAGGGGGCTCGCTCATATAACGGAACTTTTTCCTTGCTTCAAGATTAGAATCTTGTGCCAATCGTCATAACAATGGACACCGTGGAACGCTATACCGCTCAAGACTCCATAAGCTAAGTCCGAACGAAAAAACCACGCGCCCTGTATCAGCACAACGGCGATTCCCGCTGAAGCAATAAGCCAATGGTGTAAATGAAGTCTGTATTTTCCCAGAGGAAGAAGAATGGACGGTATCTTACTTGATTGCGCTGTCCCTTTGGCGCTGAGATATTTGGTTATCATATACACCGAGATCGAGCTTACAAGAAAGTAGAGGTAGCCGAAGATGAGGCTGGCGAATAACGCCGATATGGCAATAATTCCTCTTATCCTTTTAGAGTCTAGTGTAATTGACGTCTTACTTCTCATTGCTGCGCTGACACTGCACCTTCACCAGATTTCCAGGACCTATCTCGAAATTATACACCATAGTTGCAATTCTGGCACCTGCTCCAGTTGGTCAGCCTGCTGAGACAATCTGCATCGAGTCAAGGCTATGAGCAGCTACGTGCTCAACGGAAAGACAAAACCGTGGCAAAAGTGTAAACTCGACGTGACCACGGCAAATGGTGAAGAACGCGGCTATGGGACAGCATTCAAAGAAGAAGGCCTTAATTGTTGTCAATCGCAGGTCTGGAAAGTACCGGGAAGAGGTCTTTCAGAAACGCCTGGCTGATATCCTGTCCAGTGAGGGACTTTCCGGCGAGGTATATTACCTTGCCGGTCACCAAGACCTGGCAGAAAGGGTCAGGAAAGCTACAAGCGAACAGGTTGAGGCTTTTGTTGTCGTGGGAGGGGACGGGACGGTAGCCCTGGTTGCCGGTCATCTGCGGAGAAAGCCATCTCCTATCTTCATAATACCCGTCGGCACGGCCAATCTGCTGGCGCAAGTCCTTGGCATTCCGCTGAATATCGAAGACGCTCTCAACCTGCTTGTTTCTTCCACAGAAACAAAGACAATCGACGGTTTGGAAATAAACGGCCGACTGTTTTTCATGAACGCATCAATAGGCCTTTCGTCATCTTCAGTAAAGGAGGTGAGGCAAGAACAGAAATCTTCACTTGGAATATTTGCCTATGTACTTGCCGTTATCCGCCGTCTGGTTAAAGCGACTCCGCACAGGTTCTCTCTGGAGATAGATAGGAAATGGCAGCAGGTAAAAGCAGCAGAGATATTTATTGCCAATATAGGAGCCGTAGGTATGCCGCAGTACAGGCTTGCCGATAGCCAATTTGATGACGGGAAACTAGAAGTCTGTGTCATTTACAAGAGTACCCCGCGAGAATTGCTCAATGTCCTACTGGATCTTCTGGTAAGAAGAAGAAAAAGGAGTATCCATTGTATCGCACGTGGTGAGCGCATCACCGTCGGGTGTGAGGAATGTCTTCCAGTGCAGGCAGACGGGGACGTTGTCGAAGAAACGCCGGTAACCATAGAAGTTGCACCGCGAGCGGCGACCTTTGTTGTCCCACGGAGCTAACTGGCCGCTACTCCACAGATTCAGGTATAAGGGACTTGCCCGGGAACAAACAGATTTACAGCGGCAGGTCAATGTAGCCGCCGCTCAGTTTGTGCCGGTCAGGTTCAGGATAGGGAAAATAGTATCTTGCCTTCCTTAGTCCTTCTGTGTGCTGTCCCCTGCTCCTCAAGGTATTCCAGATGAGCTAGTGTTTCTCCCACAGCGAATATCTTTTGTGTGGGAGGGAATGATTCCCATGAACTGCATTTGATATCCCAGGTCACCCAGGGGGCTATCTCAAAGGCAGCCTTCTCGCCGTCTTCAAGAGCACGCCGTACCTCTGCTAACCTGGTTCGATGGTGTTCCTTTAATTCCACGATCCTTCTTCTATGGTTATTCCAAGTTCGCCTGTGGCCTGGCAACACAAGGTTGACGTCGAGGCTATAGACTTGATCCAGACTTGTCAGATATTGTCCCAAAGGGTTCCTCATGCCACGCCAGGTAGTGATATTAGGCGTTATGTCAAAAAGAATGTGGTCTCCACAAACAAGGACTTTCCTGTCGGCTTCATAGAGGCACATATGTCCCGGAGTATGCCCCGGGGTTTCAATGCATCTGAAGGAGTAATCCCCAATGTCTATGGTGTCATCCTCCTTCAACAGGCAGAAATCAACGTGGCGGTTCAAGTTATATATTCGACCAGGGTGCCTTTCCATGGCTCTCCCCAGCTCGTCCTCAGGAAAACCATGCGATTTGAACATCTCACTGAGTTGCCGCCAGTACTCCTCCCCGGGATTAGCCAGTGAGACTTCTTTCTGGTTGAAGTAGACTTTGGATGTATCAGTAGCAAGGTCCCCTACAAGGCCCAGGTGGTCCGCATGCAGATGAGTAATGAAAAAGTCCGCCTTGTTTAAGTCCACATTCAGCGTCTTGAGGCACGACAGCATTTCACGCCTGCATTCTTCCCGGTTCATGCCAGTATCTATAATCAAACATCGCTCCTGCCCTTTTATCAGGTAGGAATTTATGGCCTTTAATGGACTTCTGGGCAGAGGAATCTCCATTCTATACATGCCGGGTAAAATCTGTTCTACCATTATGCTGCCCTCCAGATACAAGCGTTATAGTCTCTCTCAGCTCACTACCCCTGGATGAACTTCCAGAGGATTAGATTATATCACCAGTCGCAGGTGCACAAACTGGAGGCGGTTGGTTCAAATCCAAACTGTGAGAGTATGCCCGCTGCGTCAACAACACTGCCTTGATATAACAACTGGATTATGGTAATCTGCAGAGTGTTTTGGCAAAACAAAAGATAAAAGGAGGTTAGAATGCTGGAATACGGCGAATTCATCACTGAAGAGGACAAAATGATGGTGTCGGCAATCCGCGATTTCGTGAATAAGGAAATAATGCCAGTCCGGCAACAACTAGATGAGAACGAGGATCGCGACCTTGTTCACCATGTTTTGAATGGATTGGCCAAGATAGGTCTGCACAAAAGGGGCTTGCCCGAATCGCTGGGCGGCCTGCGCGCAAGCGCCGTTTCACTGATGGTTGGATATGAAGAGGTATCCCGAGGGGATTGTGGAATAGCTATGACCCTCAGTATTCCGCCCTGGGTGTTTGGCCCGGCCATGCGGTCTCACAATGAGAGAGTGATCAACGACCTGTGCCCTCATTTCTGCGCTGATGAGTTTCACGAGGCCTGCCAGGCAATGACCGAGCCCGAAGGCGGCTGTAACATAGAAAGCGCAGATTACAGGGGAAAGGGGATTCATACCATTGCCAGACTGGATGGTGATGAGTGGGTTATAAACGGGGCCAAACAGTTCCCCAGTGGCGCCAGCGTTGCTGATGCCTATCTAGTGACTTGCACCACTGACCCCAACTTAGCTGAGGAAGGAATTGCCCTCATCTATGTCCCGGCGACTACGCCAGGTCTCTCCTTCGACAAGCCAGAAAACAAAATGGGCATGAGGTACACCGACGTAAATGCCAGCATTCACCTCGACAATGTAAGAGTACCGAAGGAATACCGGGCATCTTTAGAACCAGGAAAGGACCATCAGAGCTTCCGTAACTTCTTATCCTGGGGACGGCTATCCAGCGCAGCATTTGCCGTTGGCGCTGCTCAGGGCGTGCTTGATATTGCCCTCGATTCTACCGCAAATAGGTATTACGGTGGTAAGCAAGTCAGGCAGCATAGTTTACAGGCGGCAATGTTGGCAGACATGATCATCGGCGTTCAGAGTGCAAGATTCTACTATCTGACAGTTGCCAGCATGTTCGGTAATCGCAAAGTCTACGGCCCTCCTTATAGCGATGCTCAAATATCAAGAGCTTCCGGCGCCAAAGTATATGCTTGTGAGGTAGCAATTGATGTATGTAACAAGGCCATGCAGCTTACTGGCTCATATGGCTATATGAAGGAATACAACATAGAAAAGTATTTGCGCGATTGCAAGATCATTCAACTATGGGAAGGTGGGGCTGAACTGGGTCGCATAGATGTGGCCCGTGGCCATTATCCTATGGTTCCTGAAGCTTAAGAGCACCAACCTGAACGGCTGCCTTCTCTCTGGACAGGTTGGGAAGGCGAGTAGTTAGGCGATAAGAGACCCCAGGTTCATCTTTTCACAATTGAGGAAATGGGCTCCGAAAAGAGAGAGCCCCGTTTGTCTATGTCCAAAGAGCTAATCGGTCACAATTCCAGCTAAGGAAACTACGGGAGGGGGCTGGAAAAGGAAACCGCAATCAAGAAATTCAATTTCCGCTCGTTTTTTTCGGGGCTATTGCCGCTATTCACGCTGGCACACTTTGCCCACCACCTGCTTACCGCACTACCGGTACCGCTCTTACCGTTTATCCGCGATGATTTTGGTCTTGACTATACCCAGTCTGCGTTGGTTATCTCAGCATTCGCTCTGCCGTATGGCATCAGCCAACTGCCAGCAGGGCGACTCGCCGACCGTATTGGCCCCCGCATGCTAATTACCATGGGCATCAGCGGTGTAGCGCTGGCCGGTCTTCTAGTCGGCCTTTCGCAAAGCTATATGATGATGCTGGTATTCTTAGTGCTCATGGGCCTTTTGGGTGGTGGCTACCACCCAGCGGCGTCACCAGCCATCTCAGCACTAGTTGAACCTAGAAACCGAGGCCAGGCTTTAGGAGTGCACATGATTGGAGGTAGCGCCAGCTACTTCCTGTCTCCACTCATCGCCGCCGCCATTGCCGCTGCCTGGAGCTGGCGTAGCCCATTCGTTGGCCTAGCTATCCCTGCCATTGGATTCGGAATCGTGTTTTATGTGCTCTTGGGCCGGCGGCTCGCCCCAAAGGAGGCTGAGCGCGGTGCAATCACCAGTAATAAAGAGACACCATCCGCTCCAGGTCGTTTGCGTCGCCTGGCACCATTTCTCACTCTGAGCACATTTACCCAGGCTTCGGTTATTTCCATAATATCATTCATACCTCTGTTCCTGGTCGACCATTTGGGCATTAGCAAGGAGATAGCCGCAGCGTCCATAGCCCTCATCTACTCTTCCGGGTTCTGGGCAGGCATTCTGGGTGGATATCTCTCCGACCGCTTGGGAAGGGTGCCAGTGGTACTGGTGACGTGCTTCGTTGCCAGCCCTGCCATATACCTGCTGAATCTAGTCTCCCCGGGATGGAGCACCGCTGCCTTACTGATTCTTATCGGAATGATTATGTATGCCCGCGCGCCGGTGTCAGAAGCGTATATCATTGACCAGACCTCAGAACGTAACCGCTCGACGATACTCGGCATCTACTATTTCAGCAGCATGGAAGGCAGCGGCGTACTAACCCCGGCAATAGGCTACCTTGTCGACCATTTTGGCTTCTCTGCCAGCTTCACCATTACAGCTATCGCGGTCTTCGTTGTAACTTCAGTCTGTGCTGTATGGTTAAAGGGCAGCCGTGAGTGACTGCCCTGGAGCAGATTGCCTTGACCAAATCATCACCAGAATGGATAATAGACAAACGGTATTTATGGAATCGGCCAGAACGCCAGAGGTTAGAGAGAGCACATCCCCTATTATTGAGCCAATAAATAGTCCTCTTGCCTGCGACACAGGAGTTGCCTTACCAGACGCTACTCAGGCTGGATATACAATCCTGGGAAAGAATAGCGATAGACCCGTTTTCGACTCTCAGTACCTAGAGCTCCACTCAAGACACTATTTCAAGCCAGGCGGAATGCTTCAGCTTGAATATATAAGCATACCCCAGGTTGAGGAAACTTATGCCACCTTGGGCTCACGCCCGTATTGGTGCTGGGGATATGAGGAGGGGGTGAATGAACACGGCGTTGCTATGGGTAACGAAGCTATTTATACCAAGACCTTCAGGCAGAATGCCAAAGCTTATCGGGCAGGGAAATCTCCTCAGCTTGGTCTCTTAGGAATGGACGTGGTTAGACTTGCCCTAGAAAGGTCGGAGACAGCACAGCAAGCAGTAGGCTGGGTGGGAAAACTTGCCCAAGAATATGGGCAGTTTGGCTCTGCTGTACCCGGCGTTGGTCACGGCAAAGGTGGATACGATAATTCCTACATCGTCGCCGATGCTAGCGAGGCCTGGGCAGTGGAAACGTACGAAAAACATTGGGTCGCTCTGAAGCTGTCAAAAGGTAGCTGGGCTGTTTCAAATGAGCCAAGCATCACAACCAGATGGGACCTCTCAGATGCCAACCTGGTAAGTTACGCGGTTGAAAGGGGGTGGTGGCCAGCCGATAGAGCTAATGAATTTAATGCGGCTTTGGCTTATGTCGATTTTCATACTGCGGCTCAGCTATCTCACAATCGAGCAATGAGATATCGTCAGCTTCTCAGTGAAAAAGCAGGCGCTATAGACCTAGAATGGTTCAAACGCATTCTGCGTGACCACTATGAAGATACCTTCCTGAAAGGTCCTCAATTCAATCCCACATTGCCTGATTTCATGACAATTTGCATGCACTCATCGCCGGCATGTTTTACCTGGGGAAACACTGCCAGCTCCGCTATCTTTGTTTTGCCTCCTAAGGGGAGTGGCTGCCTGCCTACGATGTGGTGGTGCGCCGGGCCGCCCTGCAACGGCATTTATGTACCGGTCTTTGTTCAGGGTACTAAACTCCCTGCCTTTGTTGAAAATGCAGGTACAGCAGGCAAGAGAATTACAGCTCCAAACAAAGCAATAAAGGACAACTACTCCTCTGATTCCTACTGGTGGGAAACCAGGAGACTACTGGATATTAGCAAAGGCGATGACATCGGGAGTACATGGAATATCCGGCACCCCATAGTAAGGAAGTTTCTCGATGAACTCGAGGCTAAGTTTGCCAAGGAACTACAACCTGTAGAAAAGGAAGCAGCTAGCCTGATGCGAGGAGGAGATACAGAAAAAGCAGGGCAGGTTCTCGATTCCTTTACTGAAAAATGCTTCGCAGAAAGCTTGAAAACTGTCAGGGGCTTGCAACAGGAGATAGTAAGATTTGGCCAACCGCTTTTCCCTTGAACTTGATTGACGCTGTTCTTTGCCATTCACGTTCCCCGTCCGTTCGGAAACAACTACACTGCTTAGGACACCAACCCGGCAACTGGCCTCTTGCCCCCAAAGAATCGTTGGTCTAGAATACGGACGGACTAACGACAAAGGAGGCATGATGAAGATTGTGCGTTTCCAGTGGCAGGACAAGGTGAACTGGGGCATCGTCGAGGATGACACAATATTCTCCCTGGTTGGCGACCTTTACAGCGACTTCGAGAAGGGGAAGGTGTTGTGCCAATTACGTGACGTGAGGCTGTTAGCGCCAGCCGAGCCCAGTATAATGGTTGCTTGCGGGCGGAACTACACGGGCACAATCAAGCAACTGGGCGTGGCTATGCCCAAGGAACCAGCATTGTTTTTCAAGCCAGCTAGCACAGTGGTCGACCCCGACGGTGACATCATCTATCCGCCCATATCCCACGATCTTCGCTACGAAGCAGAGCTGTGCTGCATCATGAAGCGGGAGGCCAAGAATATTTCCGAGGAAAAGGCGCTGGATTACGTTCTAGGCTACACCTGCGGTAACGACTGCACGCTCATGGACTTGTTTGAGAAGGACGAACGACTCACCAGAGCTAAAGGCTTCGATACTTCTGGGCCATTGGGGCCATTCCTCGTCACCGACATCGACCCTCACAACCTCGCTATCAAAGGCAGGGTAAGCGGGGAAACCAAACAGGATAGCAATACCGGTCTCATGATATTCAGCATCGAGAAGCTCATCAGCTACATCTCGGCCTTCCTAACCCTGCGCCCCGGGGATGTGGTCTGGACGGGGACGCCCGAGGGGGGACATTGCCCAGTTAAGGTGGGTGACGTCATCGAGGTCGAGATCGAAGGCATCGGCCTTCTCAAGAACAGGGTGGTGGCGCAGAAATAGGCCAGCAGCCGTGAAAACCTTAGGACAGCAGCTTCCATAGCGTTGTAATCTTCTCCCGGCTGAAACAAGGAGGCAAGGACGAGAATCCAATAGAGGAGACAAAACAATGAACATCTTTGACCTGTCAGGAAGAACAGCCATAGTGACTGGCGGCAATCAGGGAATAGGCTTTGCCATTGCCCGGGGTCTTGCCATGGCAGGAGCTACGGTGGTTATTGCCAACCGAAGGGCTCCCGAAGGACAAAGAGCAGCTGAGTCGCTAAGGGCTGAGGGGCTTAGTGCAGTGGCCATAACAACTGATGTAAGCCTCAGGTCTTCTGTGGCCGAGCTAGTTTCAAAGACCATTGACGATTTCGGCAAAATAGATATTCTGGTCACCAGCGCCGGTGTTATCGTGAGGAAGCCAGCAGAGGAGATTTCAGAGGAGGAATGGGACTACATCATGGACATAAACCTGAAGGGAGTTTTCTTCTGCTGTCAGCTTGTCGGAAGGCATATGATTCAAAGAAAAAAGGGGAAAATCACAAATATCTCATCCAATGTCTCTGAGGTAACCCAGCCTCTGCGGTCAGTTTATGCCGCTTCAAAAGCGGGAGTTTCTCACCTGACTCGGGCGCTGGCCGGCGAGTGGGCAAAATACAACATAAACGTCAACGCCATTGGCCCTGGCCCGACCATTACTCCCCTTAACAAAAAGTACCTTGAGGAGCACCCCGAAGACTTAAAGGAGAGGCTCAGCGGCCTTCCTATGGGAAGGCTGGGTGACCCATCGGACCATGTCGGCGCTGCCATATTCCTTGCCTCAGATGCATCCGATTTCGTTACTGGTCAGACACTGCTTGTTGACGGCGGTTCGACACTCTGGTGAAACGCGAAACCGAATTGGTGGCTGCCAAGTGGCGACCCGTTCAGGAGAAAATGAAGGACTTCTGCCGCCCGTCACCTTCTGAGTTTCAACCGAGGTTGTTTTCGGATGTAATCATGAACGAGAGAGTATGCTGTGATAAGAAAGATAGCAATTAGCTATTTGGCTTGCTACATAGAGTGTCTTGAGCGTGGTCTCCATTTAGTAGCGGGGCAAAGAGTTGCTGAAGATATACTTACCTGAATAGAAGAGGGAGAAAGAGACATAAGAGACGGGTCTATTGACCTGCCTTGTCTTTTGACTCTCGATCCTCCTTCGCTCTCTTGCGTACGGCATCCATGTATATTCTTGCCAGGCTCTTGCCATGCTGAGGCACCTTAGCTTTGTCCTTCGCTCGGCGCTTCTCTCTTCGCTCCTGCTTGGTTTCTTTCACAGACTACCACTTGACTTCGTAAGAGCCAAGAATGAAATCTAAGTCCTCTTCAATGGCGGAGACCCTTTCTTTGGGGAAAAGGTTTTCGTCTATGTCGAGAACGATTCTGGCTTCGCCTTTGGGCGAGCTTATTATGTGTGCGCTGCCGCACTCTTTTTTGCGTTCCGTTCTTAGTACCACAGTGACACGGGACTGTGTTGCACCACTAGGAACAGAATAGGTTTGAAACTTGGCATCGTCAGCTATAACCCCCTGCTTTTGCACCAAACTGCGTATTTCGTCACTAAGCATCTCAGGATTTATACCCCGGTAAGTTTTTCTGATGCGAACTGTCATTTTCCCCTCCTGAGAGGTATTATAGCATCTTTCTCCATATCTTATCCCAGCGCTCATCTGCTATAATCCTCCCTAGCTACGATGAAGAGAGAATTAACTCAGATCTTGGCCTGCCCGGTATGCAAAGGGGAATTGCAGCTTAATGTAGACAAGGAGGAAGGGGGGGAAATTATCACTGGCTCTTTGTATTGCCCCAAATGCCAGTATTCCTATCCCATTGTTGGCGCAATTCCCAATTTGCTGCCGCCGGAGCTAGACAAAGCTCAAGGGTAGTAAGCTACCCCGCTGGTAGGGGACTCCCAGACCTCCACGCAGGCTAATTTAACCGGCAAGCTTGAGAAACAAGGCTGGAGCTTATCATATATAGTGGCAGCAATGTTTTCACAAGAGGGCTCGATTTTGTCAAACGGCGCTATATCATTGAGACAAGCATGGTCAAATTGAGCCAGGAATTCCCTCAAGTAACGCTTTAATTGAGCAAAATCATAAGCCAGGCCAACCTCATTAAGCTTCGTCGCCTCCAAACAAACTACCACTTTGAACCGATGACCATGTAGGTTTTCACATTTGCCATGGTAATTTCTCAGATAATGTGCAGCATCAAAGTGTTCTTCCACAAATAGTTGGTACATTCAAACCTCCTAACGCCCCATCCCTCCATTTCCGCACACCGCTACGCCCCTTCGCTTCATCAGCTAGTTGAACAACGGCTCTGCGCAGCTCGGGATGAACCAGGTCTGAGGCGATCTCAGCCAGGGGTATGAGAACAAAAGCTCTCTCTGCCAGACGGGGGTGAGGGATGGTCAAATCCTGGGTTCTGATAGACTTATTGTCATAAAACAGGATATCTATGTCAATGGGGCGAGGCGCATTAGGAAAACTGGGCACTCTCCCCATTCTGACTTCTATGGCTTTGGCCAGGCGAAGGAGTTCCTCAGGACTCAAATTGGTAGTAATCTGACATACCAGATTGAGAAAGAGAGGCTGCTCTTTATACCCTACCGGTTCAGTCTCATACACAGATGAGACCTTTTGCAACTTCGCCTGCTGACAAAGCAAGGCCAGAGCCTGAGCCAAACTTTTCTCCCGGTCCCCCAAATTTGAGCCAAGACAAAGATAAACAGTGGCCAATTTACGGCTAACCCCTCATAATGGCGTCGCTCATCTTACACACGCGTGATACTTCTTTCACGTCGTGCACGCGGACAATGTCAGCCCCCTTGGCAATGCCAATGGCAACGGTAGCTGCTGTCCCCTCTAACCTCTGGTCGGCAGGCAAATCAAGCACACGACCTATTACTGATTTGCGCGAAGTCCCTATAAGGACAGGCCTGCCCAGCACTTCCATTTGCTCCAACCTCCGCATGATTTCCAGATTTTGCTGTTGCGTCTTGCCAAAGCCAATGCCAGGATCAATGATGATATTCTCGCGGGAAACGCCCGATACTAGAGCTTGCTGTATAGCTCTCTGTAAATCCGCGATGAGCACTGCCATGATATCGGGGAAAGTAACGCTATGGTCCGGGGAGATATCACGCTGATTGCTCATCAAAACGATAGGCGTATCTCGTTGAGCTACCAGCTCAGCTAGCTTTGGCTCTTTTTTAAGTCCCCAGATATCGTTTATCATGTTAACACCGGCATCTAGAGCCTCCCGGGCTACTTCTAGCTTGTAAGTATCAATGCTTAACGGCACAGATATCTCCTTAGTCAGCCTTTCCAGTACAGGAATTACCCGGCTGAGCTCCTCATCAACTGAAATAGGCGTCGAGCCAGGACGAGTTGATTCACCACCCACGTCGATAATATCCGCTCCCTCTGAAGCCATGTGTTTGCCCCTATCTACAGCAGATTCAACACCGCTTAACCCATCGCCGGCGAAGGAATCCGGGGAAAGGTTAATAATTCCCACAATATAGGTTCGCTTACCCCACTGAAAGAGTTCCCCTCCACAGCGGGTATAGCCGAGTCCTTTTTGGTTACCACTATTGTAATTAGCCACGTCATTCAATTATAGCAGGCGAATTCGCCCCAGAAAATCTTGCCAGCTTTCAGGCTCATTGACAAAGGCACTGAAGCGACATTAAACTTTAAAACGCTAGTCAAGGAGGTTAGTCATGCCAAATGGAGAGACCGCTTTGGAAAAACTCGAGTGGATGAGGAAAGAGGAGGCAAGGTTAAAGGGAATGGGGGGAGAGGAAGCGATAAAGCGTCAACATGAGCGGGGAAAGTACACAGCAAGAGAGAGAGTCGACAAGCTCTATGACCAAGGTACATTCCTTGAAATTGGCTTATGGTGCAAATCTGAAAGCTTGCAATATGATTTGTATGAGAAAGATATACCGGCGGATGGTGTCATAGCCGGATACGGGAATGTCAACGGAAGGCCTGTCTATGGTTTCTTTCAGGATTTCACGGTTATGGGTGGTACGCTTGGGAGGAGACACGCAGACAAAATGTGCCGAGTAATGGACGAGGCGGCAAAAGCCCGCTGTCCGGTATTATATGTGGCTGACTCTGGCGGGGCGAGGATACAAGAAGGGGTTGACTCGCTGTCTGGCTATGGAGACATCTTCTATAGAAATACCATATATTCAGGTGTTATCCCCCAGCTTTGTGCCATTGTGGGACCCTGCGCTGGAGGGGCTGTTTATTCACCAGCGTTAATGGACTGCATATTTACCGTGGATAAGAGAACTCAAGCATTCATCACCGGGCCGAGAGTAATCAAGGCAGTTTTGGGCGAGGAAGTTGGGGCGGAGGAACTCGGCGGCGCCAGGGTCAACTGTGAGAAAAGTGGAAACGGGACATTTTTCGCCAAGGACGAGGATGAATGCATAGAACAGATAAAAACTTTGCTTAGTTATTTGCCTCAAAACAACGGGGAGAAACCGCCACACACCGATACCAGTGATCCCCCGGACAGGGTTGAGCCAAAACTAAGGGAAATAGTGCCTGCTCGTTCCACAGTTCCTTATGACATGAAACAGGTTCTCAGAACAGTGGTAGATAACGGAGCAATTTTTGAGTGGCAGGAAAGATATGCCAGAAACATTATATGCTGCTTCGCCAGGATGAATGGGGACTCGGTAGGGATAATAGCGCAGCAGCCAATGTATCTTGCCGGTTGTCTTGATATAAATGCTTGTGACAAAGCTTCTAGGTTCATTAGGTTCTGTGATGCATTTAAGCTACCCGTATTGAATTTTGTTGACGTTCCAGGATATATGCCGGGAACAGACCAGGAGTGGGGCGGGATAATAAGGCATGGTGCGAAGATGCTTTTCGCTTATTCAGAGGCAACAGTGCCCAAGATAACCATAGTTACTAGAAAAGCATATGGAGGGTCTTATTTGGGCATGTGCTCGAGGGACTTGGGCGCAGACGTGGTTTTCGCATGGCCTACGGCTGAGATGGCAGTAATGGGACCGGAAGGGGCCGTAGATGTTATCGAGGTTAGGACAATAAAGGAAGCAGCCGATCCTGCCCAGAAGCGAGCCGAGTTGATAAAGGAGTATAGAGAGAGATTTGCCAACCCATATCTGCCTGCGTCTAAGTTACATATAGATGCTATTATAGATCCGGCAGAAACGAGAGGACTCGTATGCAAAGCGCTGAGGTTGTTTGCCAGTAAGGATGTGAAGTTGCCAGCGAAAAAACATGGCATAACGCCGACATAAGAGCCCCAAACTTCGCAGCGCTTTGAAGTTGAAATACAGGATAAACTGAAATTTGACTGGAGGAGAAACATGACTTCAGACGTAAACAAAAATCCATTAAAGATCACTGACCTCACTTTTCGTGATGGGCACCAATCTCTGCTGGCCACACGAGTGCGGACCAAGGACTTGGAAGCCATTGCCCCGGAGATGGATAAAGCTGGCTTCTGGTCCATGGAAGTCTGGGGAGGAGCTACCTTTGACGTTATGACTCGCTTTCTGAATGAAGACCCCTGGGAGAGGATACGCATCCTAAAGAAACTAATGCCACATACGCAACTTCAAATGTTACTTCGCGGGCAGAATCTGGTCGGCTATCGCAACTACGCTGACGATGTAGTTACTGCTTTTGTTTACCACGCTGCAGACTGCGGCATTGATGTATTCCGTGTCTTCGATGCTGTTAACGATGAACGCAATTTTGAGACTGCCTTCAAAGCTATCAAGGACCGCGGTAAGCATATCCAGGGCTCGCTGTGTTACTCGCTCACTGAGCCAAAATTGGGCGGGCCTGTTTACAATACTGATTACTATGTGAATAAAGCTCTCATAATTCAAGATATGGGAGCTGATAGCCTGTGTGTTAAAGATATGGCCGGGCTTATTGCTCCCGACGATGCTTATAGCTTGGTTAACGCCCTGAAGCAAGCCTTAAGAATACCCGTTTGCCTTCATAGCCATTTCACCAGCGGCATGGCCGATATGAGCCTTCTAAAAGCCACTGAAGCTGGAGTAGACATCGTTGATACCTGTGTTGCTCCTTTTGCTCTGCGCACTTCCCATCCGGCAATAGAGCCAATCGTAGTAGCTCTCCGTGGAACTCCTCGAGATACCGGACTTGACCTGGAACACCTCCTTAAGCTGGACGAGTATTTTGAATCTATAGGCCCCAAATACCGTGACTTCCTAGACACCACCAAGATGTCGGTAATCGACACCCGGGTGCTGCGGCATCAAATTCCAGGGGGAATGTTTACTAACATGGTGGCTCAGCTAAGAGAAGCTAATGCCCTCGATAGATTATCTGAAGTCTATGCTGAACTTCCACGAACTCGGAGGGAATTGGGGTACCCACCTCTGGTCACACCTACTAGCCAAATTGTGGGCACTCAGGCAATTGACAATGTCCTCTTTGGCAGATACAAGGTCATTTCTGAACAAGTTAAGGACTATGTCTATGGCCTTTATGGCGAGCCGCCAGCTCCTATCGACCCCGAAGTGCAAAAAGTGATTCTCAAGGGTTATGAAAGAGGCGAGCAACCAATCACCGGCCGAGCTGCTGATATATTAGAGCCCGAATTAGACAAGGCTGCGCAAGCGACCAAAGACATTGCCAAGGACATCGGCGATGTCCTTACTTACGCCCTTTATCCCACCACCGGGATGCGTTTCCTTAGATGGAAGTATGGCTTAGAACAGCCACCACCTGAAACCAAACCAAGGACTCTAGAAGATATAAAACGAGAGGACGAACTCATAGCCAAAGTCAAGTCTGGCAAGTTGTTTGAAAAGGTTGAAGCACCAGCAGAAATAGAGGAAGAGGCAAAAGCAGTGGAGCAGGAAGTTGTTGCTGGGACTCCTTTGCTGGCGCCAATGCCAGGCACGGTTATACGCTATCTGGTAAAAGAAGGAGATGAGGTTAAAGCCGGTGATGCTGTAGTCATTCTAGAGGCAATGAAGATGGAAAATGTTCTACCTGCTCCTGAAGATGGCAAGATTAAGGCCATGAACTTTAAACCTGGTGATAAGGTAAATACTAATGAGGTGCTGGCAGTAATTGTCTAATCAGATGGGTAAGACGCTAGCAGAGAAAATCTTAGCTGCTAAATCAAAACCCGACGCCAGCGCTGGAGATATCATTATCGCCAAAGTAGATCTAGTCTTCGTTCAGGATAGCTCTGGGCCTCTAGCTATAAGACAATTCAAAGAGCTTGGCTTCGACAATATAGCCGAGCCGCGGAACTCACTGGTTTTCCTTGACCATGCCGCCCCCAGTCCAGCCAGACAGCTTTCTAATGACCATATGTCTCTGCGTCAATTTGCCAATGAAACTGGATGCTGCATCAGCGACGTAGGCGATGGAGTCTGCCATCAATTGGTGGCCGAGCACTTCGCCAGGCCCGGAGACATAATCGTTGGCTCCGACTCCCATACTGTTACCGCTGGTGCCTTTGCTGCTTTTGCCACTGGCATGGGTTCCAGTGATATAGCAGTGACTTTAGCTTTGGGCAAGACCTGGTTTCGTGTACCCGAGACTTTTTTCATCAACCTCAGCGGCAGCTTCCCTGAAGGAGTACATGCCAAGGACTTGATTCTCTACCTGATAGGCCAAATTGGAGCTGATGGCGCTACTTACAAAGCTTTAGAATTTGGTGGCGCAGCTTTGGCCCATATGACCATGCCGCAACGCCTCACCATAGCTAACATGGCTGTGGAGGCTGGGGCTAAAGTCGGTTTGTTTCCCAGTGATAAGGTGACTCAAGAGTTCTTAGCAAGGCAGGGGCGCGGTGACAGCTACAAACCACTTTGCCCCGATACCGATGCGCACTACGAGCGAGACATACCACTGAATCTCAGTGAGCTCGAGCCAATGGTCTCCTTGCCCCATACCGTGGATAATGTTCTACCAGTTAGTAAAGCAAAAGGAGTCAAAATCCAACAGGTGTTCATCGGGACTTGTACCAATGGGCGTCTTGAGGATTTAGCTGTAGCTTCCAACATATTGCAAGGCAGGAAAAGACATCCCGATACCAGATTGCTAATAGCACCAGCTTCACGGCAAGTATTTATTCAAGCTATGGAATTAGGTTATATTCGGAGTTTAATTGAAGCGGGGGCCGTTATCTTGCCCCCCGGCTGTGCTGCTTGCCTTGGTCTTCACCAGGGGGTGCTGGGAGATGACGAAGCTTGCCTTTCCACTGCCAACCGCAACTTCAAGGGTAGGATGGGCAATCCTGAAGCTATGATATACTTAGCCAGTCCAGCCACGGCTGCTGCCTCGGCTGTAAAGGGTGAGATCACCGACCCCAGGGAGATTATGTAATGGGTCCCCTTAGAATTCTTGGAATTTAAAGGGAGTAGTCATGCGAATGCCTGACATAAGACTTAAAGGCAAAGCTATTAGATTAGGTGATAATATCTCCACTGACCTTATCATTCCTGGCAGGTTTACCTATCTACGGAGTAACCTGCCCGAGCTTGCCAAACACGTCCTGGAGGATACTATTCCGGAATTTACCTCTAGAGTACAACCTGGCGATTTCCTGGTTGCTGGCAAGAATTTTGGTCTTGGTTCCAGTCGAGAGCACGCTCCTATAGTAATCAAAATGTCAGGGATAAGCGCCATTCTAGCCAAGTCAGCCGCTCGCATCTTCTTCAGAAACGCCATAAACCAGGGAATACCTGTCTTGTTGTGCGACACCGATAGAATCAACAGTGGTGATGAATTAGAGGTAGATTTAACTGGCGGGGTGGTGATTGACTTGACTGCTGGAATCGAACTGAGATGCAGCAAAACACCGCCGTTGATGTCTGCTATCCTTAAGGAAGGCGGGCTTATTCCTTATATACAGAAGCATAGAGATTTCAGGCTCTAGCTTCAGAAGTGGCTATTATGCAGCACAAAGTTACTTTCATTCCTGGCGATGGCATAGGTCCCGAGGTAGCCAAAGCGACCCAGAGGGTGCTGGAAGCTACAGGAGTCCAACTTCAGTGGGACACAGCTATTATAGGTAGCCAGGCCCAAGACATGTTTGGCACTCCCCTCCCGGAGAGCGCCCTGCAATCTATAAGGGAAAATAGGGTTGCCCTTAAAGGGCCGGTGACCACCCCTATAGGCAGTGGCTTCAGAAGCGTTAACGTCGCTTTGCGTAAAGAACTGGACCTTTATGCTGGCCTTCGTCCCTGTAAGACTTATCCTGGGGCGCCTACACAGTATAAGAATGTGGATATAGTTGTCGTTAGGGAGAACACTGAAGACCTCTATTCAGGCATTGAATTTTCCAAGAATAGTCCAGAGACGATGAAGTTATTGGAACTTGTCGCCCAAACCACTGGAGAAAAAGTAAACAGTGATGCTGCCATCAGCCTAAAAGTGATATCCCAATCAGCAAGCAAGCGAATTATCAAATTTGCTTTTGAATATGCCAGACGAAATAGCAGGAAAAAGGTGACGGCAGTTCATAAGGCTAACATACTTAAGTTTTCCGATGGACTTTTCTTGGATACTGCTCGTCGGGTAGCTGGAGAATATCCCGAGATAGAGTTTACTGATATTCTCATCGATGCAGCCTGTATGCAGCTGGTGAGAAAGCCGGGACAATTCGACGTTCTTGTTCTGCCTAATTTCTACGGGGACTTTATTTCCGACCTTTGCGCTGGCCTGGTTGGCGGTCTAGGGCTGGCTCCAGGAGCTAATATCGGGAGTGATATAGCCGTTTTTGAGCCTACCCATGGCAGTGCCCCCAAATACGCTGGAAAGAACAAGCTTAACCCTATGGCGATGATGCTCTCCGGCGCAATGATGCTTCGCTATCTGGGAGAAGAGGACAGCGCTGATAAGTTAGAAAGGGCGATAGCCGAGGTTATCGCTGAAGGCAAGAATGTTACTTATGACTTGAAGCTTCGTGCGGAGGACGCTGTGGGCACGAGCCAGGTAGCCGATGCAGTTATAGACAAGCTAAGGGAAAGCGCTAGATAATTTTTAATGCTCAGCGCCACCTCTTCTCCTGGTTGGGGTGAGAGGATTTGAACCTCCGACTCATGGTCCCAAAGCAAGCTAGAGAAAAGGCGAAATCCGCTTGCCTCCTTTCAGCAGGAAATCTAACAGAGGCAAGGTGCTATATCAGTCAGTTGTGCTGGAGAGTGTTTTACCGACTATCAGTGTCATGATATTGGCTTGAGAACTAGAAAGCTACGTAGAAGCTTAGGTATAAATGTAAGCCCTCACATGTTAAGACACTCTCGTGTGGTACAACTAATAGAGGCTGGCTGGTGTCCCCATAGAGAGGGCAGCAGACATAGCTGGGCATCGATGACTTGATATTACTTCGCCTACATAGAGACGGGTCAGGGCTGAGGATTTGAGCAAGCATCTAGAATAGGCGAAGTGGTGAATTGGGTGCAGGCTAGCCCTATACTCATAACAGGATTAGGAAACGGACCAAAAGAGAGTTCACAAAATATGTCGACAAGTATATAATTCTTAGGCTAAAAAAATGGGGTGTTCAAAATTAGAAAAACCCAACAACAAAAAAGGAGGCAACATGGTAAAGATTAGTGATGAGATGCGGGAGATTGTGGGAAAGACCAAGGGATGGGCGCTGGCAACGGTGAATAAGGAAGGAATTCCCAATGTCGTGCCGATCGGTAATGGCAAAGTTCTGTCTGGGAATGAAATTCTATTAACGGACAACTTTATGGGCAAGACCATTGAAAATGTAAAAGCGAACCCAGACAAGGTGGCTGTCTCGGCATGGGATTGGGATACTGTTCAGGGCTATCAGTTTAAAGGCACAGCGAGGATTGAGCCCACTGGAGAGGTGTTTGAGGAGGCAGTTCATATGGCCAAGTCTCGAGCTAAAGCTAGGGTGACCTTACTTGATGCCCCTATTGCTAAGGCCCAGCTTATATCCCGTACACCCCGAATTGAACCTAAGGCTGCTGTCATCATAACGGTGAAGTCTGTCTATATAACTACACCCGGTCCTGATGCTGGGAAAGAGGTAATGTAAAAAAAAGCAACGTCTTGGGACCGTATCCTGAAGCGTTGTACCTTATTTGTTGAGCAGGTGAGTGGCTCCCTTGTCAGCAGCAAGCCCTAAGGACAAGCCGATGCACAGGCTGGTCCAGGAACTGCTTCACCGTTTTTGCCTGCGCCTATTCAAGGTGGGTGGTGAAGCCTCGGAATCGAAGCCGAGTAAGATCTATGTGTATTTAGCCCTGGGACTTTAATCCAAGGCGATATGCAACTCAGCTTATAGTTTTACGTGCCTCTACTCTTGGAAGAATGCAGTTTACCATCAATGTGTAGTTGCCAATAGATTTTTGTGGACAGGAGCAGGGGTTATAAAGGGCCTGGTTGTCTTGCCGCCTCTCGAAGGTATTATCCTGAGCACGATGCTATAGTGCCTACCGAAGCCAGGTTATTCCGCCTTTGTAACGCAGAGGAAGGTGAGCAAGGCAGCAATACTTTTAGCATCGCAGATTTCTCCCGAGGTGATGAGCTTGGGTATTTGGTTTGGGGAAACCCGGACTACCTCTATGCTTTCAGTGTCCTCAGCTACCAGACGGCTGGGGACAAGATTGCTAGCTAGATAGCAATATAAGTATTCAGTGCCATAGCCAGGAATGGAATAAAACCCGCCCAATTTGTCTATTTTCTGGGGCAAATAGCCAATTTCCTCCTGCAATTCACGGCGCACACAGTCAACGGGCTCCTCGCCGGGGTCGATGCCCCCAGCTGGTATTTCCAGCAGGAACTTGCCCACCGGGTAGCGGAACTGACGAACCAAAAGCACTCTATCCTGCTCATCGAGGACTACCACAGCGACGCAATCGCTGTGCTCCACTACATCCCTGGTGACTTTTCTGCCACTCGACTTCTCCACAGTGTCTACATGTAAGCCTATCGCTCGACCGCGGTAGACCTGCTGGCTAGATGCTTTTCTCTCTGGTAACATAACCCCCCCTTCGAGATTACCTTGCTTGTCATCCTCATCCTTCAATAAACTGAGGACAGGCTCTTGATCCTCTGCCATCGAGGGAGAGGGGACTTAGCTCACCATGACATCAAATGTGGTGGATAACGGCTACCTCATCGCAGTTGGGGAACTTAGGGCAATTGTAGCACTCTGCCCACACCTTGCGTGGTAATTCCGCTTTGTCAATTGTATGGAAACCCTGCTTTTCGAAAAAAGCTGGTTTGCTGGTGAGAGAAAAAACGGCAAGTACCCCCAATTCCTTAGCTTCGTCAAGGCAGGCTTTAATGAGCAACGAGCCGATTTGTTGATTTTGGCTCTTTACATCCACCGCCAGGGACCTTATTTCAGCCAAATCAAGCCAGTTAACATGCAATGCCACACACCCAATGACTTCATCATCATCTCTGGCTACGAAGTAGTCCCTTATATTCTCATATATCTGGCTCAAGGCACGTGGCAGCATCTCGCCTTGATCAGCAAAGTGGTTAATCAGTCGGTGCATTGAGGTGGCATCACCTATTCTTGCTTTATCAACTCTCATGCTCTTTCTCCCCACAATTTCTGCCACAGGGAACCATAGAAATAGGTTGGTTGATGGATTCTCAGGAAGCGAGCTACATAGCGGCTGAGCTTCACTCTAACAATTTGCTCATTGGACATAGGTGTATCGACCTGTCCGTCAAGGCTAAGTATAGCCATGTCTCTGCCGACGACCTTCAACTCAACTGCGGTTTGCGGTGGCAATACCAAAGCATGGTTCAAGCCAAGATGGCAAGATACAGGCTGGAGGACAATTTCCTTGGCTTGAGGGTGGAGGATTGGTCCGCCAGCTGCCAGGGAATAGCCAGTACTGCCAGTAGCCGTGGCTACAATAATTCCATCAGCTCTGTAGGTGGTTACCATTTCATCGTCAATTTTTACCTCTATGTTAATCAAGTGAACGGCGGTGCTTCGCACCACTACATCGTTCAACGCGAGAAAATCTCCGTTCCCCATCTGGGCTTCAAGCATGGCTCTTTCTTCAATCCAGCCTTTACCTTCAAGCAAGCTGGGCAAATTCGACAATGTCTCATCAGCGTTCATCTCAGTGATAAATCCAAGCTTGCCCAGGTTTACTCCCAGAATGGGCACTGCTACAGGAACTATAATTCGAGCAGCATGAAGGATAGTGCCATCTCCACCAATGCTGAGGATTAGATCAGAGCCAGCCACCTGAGGTTTAGCCTTATCCTCATCCCAGGCTGAGCATTGCCATGGGGAGACTCCTTGGGCGACTAATAGGCTTTCCAACCTATCAGCTAGACTGTGGGCTTTCTCTATCTTAGGGTGATATACAATACCAATGCGCTTCATAGACGAGGGAAGTGTAGCATTGCAAGCTTTGAAGGTCAAAACCACTTCTGCGAATACTATGGGCTGGCCCTTGTAGATTGCTTTTGGCTCTTATTTCTTCACTCTCCACTTTTCGAGTATTACAAATTCCTTCATGTTAGCTCCGCAATCTCGTATATTCGGTAAGGATGGGTGTAAACGGTAAATCTCTCCTTTCTGGCAAAGCAGATGAGTGTTATTCCTGATTCATCGGCAGTCGAAATTCCCTTATCTGTTGATGCCGCCTTTGATATAACGACAGGAATGCCGGCATTGGCAACTTTTGAAATCATTCCTGCCGGCTGTCTGCCGCTGCAACCAATTATGCCTGTGGAAAGATTGATGCCACTTAGAACAGCAAAACCAACAACTTTATCAATGGTATTGTGCCTTCCCACATCACTACTTCTGACAACGAAATTCTTATTGGAAAAAAGGACAGAACAATGTACACCACCGGTTTTCTTCCAAGCTTCAGATTCAATTTCAGATATGACCCTGAAGACATCCTCCTTCTTAATTACCAAAGAGGAAGTCACCTTTCTGCAAGCTCTTCTTATACCGAGCCCACCACCAGACCTCAGTTCCTTCTCGAATTCACCCGATGCTTTGGCAAAAACCCTTATCTCGTTTCCAGAAACATTCACCTTATTCACACCTTGAGCCAGCCCCTCGCAAACAACAAATCCCGCCCCCAGTTCCTTAAGCTGGTCGCGACTGGCAACAAGCTCAACAAGTGGCTGGTCATTGAGATAAAGACGGAAAGTGTCTTCAATGCAGACATTATCTTTTATCTGCATCATTCTGTTTTTCCCTACCCGAACTGCCGGGCACTGGTGAAGATTCATGATTCCATTTCCCTCTTTGCCCCAAGCCTCTGGTATTCCTTGAGCATGCACTTATCCATAACCACCACAAGTCCTGCTTTCTCAGCTCGGGCGGCTGCTTTCTCGTTTATCACTCCCTCCTGCATCCATACTGCCTTTGCCCCCACTTTGATTGCCTCTTCCACAATGCTTGGAACTTCTTTAGAGCAGCGGAAGATGGCAACCACGTCTACTGCCTCGGGAATGAAGGTAATGTCAGAATAACAAACCCTACCCAATATCTTCTTTGCTCTGGGATTTACCGGGATTATTCTATAGCCCTGCTCCTTCAGGTAGCTGGCTACCCGGTAGCTTGGTCGGTCGTGTCTTGGGGAAAGCCCGACCACGGCAATAACTCGGCTGGAATTTAGGATTTCTTCCTCTATGTTCACTTCCCTGTCCTTGGGATGCAGCTCTTGGCACATTGCTCAAAGAGTTTTCTAACTCCGAGTTAGCTGATAAGGGTTAACATGAACCATGACCTCCTGCACATGCTCAATGTTGTGCAGGAGTTTGTTTTTTACTTTGAAGGCAACCTGATGACCTTGCTCCACAGTGAGGTTGCTATCCACAGCTACTTCTATATCAATGGTGAAGGTAGAACCGCGGCGATGCGCCTTGATATTGTCGATTGCTCTAACCCCTTTAACCTCCAGAACAGCGGCTCTGATCCTATCCAAGACTGCTGGCTCTGGTCTTTCATCCATCAAGATTCCAACGTTTGAACGGAGGAGGGTGAGGGACATCTTAACAATGAAGGCTGAGACCACAAGTCCGGCTACGGGGTCTAAGTATTGAAAAGCCAGCCTTGCTCCAAGTATGCCGGCCAAAGCAGCCACCGAGGAGTAAGCATCTGAGCGGTGGTCCCAGGCATTGGCAATGAGAGCAGGGCTATTGTTCCTCTTCCCTACCTTGAGCGTATAACGAAACATTCCCTCCTTTGTTACTATGGAGATGGCAGCCGCTGCCAGAGCAATTGTGGCTGGCGTTTCGAATTGCTTGTGAGCAATGAGCTGGACAGCGGAAATGCCAACGAAGACCCCAGTGGCAAGGACTATGAGGGCAACTAGAAAGGCAGCAATAGTCTCCGCATTGCCGTGACCGTAAGGGTGACTCTCATCAGGCGGTTTTTCTCCGATTCGCAGGCCTACGTAAACAGTTCCCGTGGCGAGGCAATCGGACAGAGAGTGGATAGCGTCGGCTATCATGGCATAGCTGAAACCAAATATACCAGCAAGCAGTTTAAAGATTGCTAGAGCTACATTGCTGACAAGTCCTACCAAGGTGCAGATTTTGGAATCGAGAAGATTGATTCTGGGCATGAACCTTTATCCTATCTCCAACCCTGACAAATCCATCCCACATTAGGAGCGGGTGGGGCTTATGATGAGGTTTGACTTTCTGGTTTTCGCTTTAGAGTTCTTTTTTGAGTATCTTGTCTTTAAGGGTCTCCCACTGTTCTTTAGTGAGCACACAGGTATTGCCTTTCTCTCCTATTTCCACTCGTGTATCTGCTATCTTGACTACTGGACAACAGGAGCTTTTGCCGCATAGGCTTACAATTTTCATGTCTTAACCTCCTTTCATTTGACGACTTAGAACCCCGGTTAGCCCCACCCACTGCTCAGAGAAAGTCGTGCTCTTGCAAGCATCAAAGGCTAGCTCTAGCGAATTGCTCCGCCTTTTGCTTACAATGATACGGTGGCTTATCATCTCAATATGCCTTTTACGATAACATCAATTGCCTTTTCCTCACTCAACCCTCTCGCCATCAACGTTCGCAGCTGCTTATTGTCTATGCTGCCTATAGCAGCCTCATGGGTAACCTTTGCCTGTCTGTCATTCACATATACCAGCGGTATCGCTCTTGCTATTACTCCCTCTCCATTCACAATTTCGAGGCAGTCAACATGACCTCTGGTAAAAGGGGCATTGCCATATGTCTCACCTCTGACCATCGCTTTGGCATTGTCATTTAATACCAGACGGCTCTTGGCCAGCCCCCTGGCTTCTCTGCCATCAAGATGGATTTTTTCTACCACATCTATCTCGTCTTCCTTTTTGCCAAAGGCCTTCACTAGAAGCTCGCTCACGCTCTTCTCATCGCCAAAAAGCTCAAAATCGTAGTCCAGCATGCCCACGCAGCCTTCTATTAGGGTAAAGGCGCTCTGCCACACGCCTTTCTTGCCCACTCTGATTCTCGCCTTTGGAATTACCTTAACCCCACCAAGCTCCCCATGATAGTGAGTTTCTTGGTAGCAAAATTTGGCGTTATCTCCTATCCTTATATCAGCATCCATTTTATGGACTACATCGACAGCGTTAGGAAAAATACAATGGGCAACCACGGTTACCTCGCTGTCGGCTTGTGCTTCCACTCTCAATATGATCTCCTGCAGTCCTTCCTTAGGCAAGACGCCAAAACACAAGTGGACTGGGTATTTGATTTTCGCCCCTTCCTCCACTAAGAAATGGATATTAACGCCGGCTCCTCTTTCTTGTATCTCTATTCTTATCCCTTCGACCTCATTAGCACTTACCACCTCATTTCCATGGATAACAAGATTGCCCACTTCCTTATTTCTCAGGGCACGCAGGTTTCCACCCGCCTTGCCATAGGCTTTGAGCATTGCCTCATGTTCTCTGACAACAATCATTTCTTAAGCCCCCTGGTAGCTCGGCTCGCCAATGTGGTTACATGCCGAGCAATTATTCTTAAACCACTGGCACATTTCACGTGGTGGTCCAGAGTTGATTACTCTCCCAGCGCACATTATCGACAGCTCCCCAGCTACCGTCACCGCCTCCTGGCTATGTGTGATCAACAGCACTGCCGAACCCTGTTTGCTCATTTCTGTTATCCCATTCATTATATGGGGCAGTGAAATCACATCTATCCCAGAATCAGGCTCATCCAAAATAGCCACCTTCGGCTTCATAGCCATGACAGAAGCAAGTTCCACCCTCTTTCTCTCACCGCCACTCAGACTTGCATCAACAGCCCGATTGAGATATTCCGCCGGGGGTAGCCCCACCACCCACAGGTAATTATCAATCTCAGTTGAGTCCAGATCCCTGCTCACACTCAGATACTCCCCCACGCTAAGCCCTTCAAACCTTGCTGGCTCTTGCCAGGCCAGGGTGATTCCCATCCTTGCTCTCTCTGTGATTGCATACCGGGTGATATCCTGGCCTTCAAATACTATGCTCCCCTCATCAGGGTAGCTTATCCCCATTATTAAGTTGGCCAAGGTGCTTTTCCCGGTTCCATTTACTCCCAACAAGCCATGTATCTTCCCCTCCTTCACCTTGAAATCTAAACCATCAATTACAGGCTTGCCGTTAAGAGTCAGTTTGAGGCTTCTTATTTCGAGCATTTGCTTTGTCGCCACTACCTATTGCAAGCTGCACAATTCAGGGCAGCGCATGTGCTGCAAGAAGAGCTTCCGCCAATTGGTGGAGATTCCTCCTCAGTGCCTTTGGAGGCTGAAGCGAAAGAGGAGACCATTCGATTGGCCTCGTTATGACAGCGGGGGCAAGAGGCGGTTCTATTTGACTGGTCTAAGGGACGAAGTAACTCAAACTTGAGATTACACTGAGGGCAAAAATACTCATAGATAGGCATTCCTACCTCCTAGTCAACCAGCATAAGAGCATTTTGCTTCTTGTATTACTGGCAAACCCTGCCCCTCTCACTCAACTACTTCACCCCCACGTTATAGACATAGGTGAAGTCATCAGAGGCCAAGATAGAAGCCGTCTTGCTGTTCTGGTGGCCTGTGCGGCAGCATTGGCACAGTCACCTTTTCAGACGGCGACCACCTCCTTAACTTCAGGCACCTGCTGCTTAAGCACCTGTTCAATTCCAAACTTCAAGGTCATAGCTGCCATAGGACAGTTTCCACAGGCGCCAGTTAACTTTAGCGTAACCACATCATCATTCACATCTAACAGTTCCACATCCCCCCCATCAGCTAGCAAAGACGGCCTTATCTCATTAAGTGCTGCTTCTACTTTCTCTCGCATGTTCACTCCTATTCATTATATTGCTACGGTTATTCAATCCCTTCACGGTCCACTTCTGCCTTTGTCGTTCAAGCAAACCCTGTAGAGTTGTGGATTCCAATATGTTGTTTATGGCTGTTTTCATCTCTACCCAAACATCATAAACTGCACATAGAGGTACTTGCGGATATGCTTCAGGAGTATCAACACACTCTACGGGAGCCATAGACCCTTCTGTAGCTCGGATAATCTCGCTGAGCCTTATCTGGGAAGGCGGTCTAGCCAGAGCAAACCCGCCTCGTGTGCCACGAGTACTCCTAACCATTCCTGCCACCTTAAGTAAAATGAGTAAATGCTCCAAATATCGGTCAGAAACGTTTTGCCTTCTGGCAATATCCTTTACCAAGATAGGCCCCTGCCCATAATGAAGAGCCAAATCAAGCATAGCCATTATTCCGTAACGTCCCTTGGTGGAGATTCTCACGATTGCCTTCCCTTTATTATCAAGGTCATCATAATGTACATATTACACCAGACGCGGCGACTTGTCAAGCGAGTTTTGGACTCAATTGCTGATCTGCACTAGCACTAAGTTGTGGCGCTGTCCTCTACAAACACCACAGCTTATAACACAGGATAGGCTGCAACTGGAGCTTCCACCCGTCAGGCTAGAGTGCTCTAGAAGTGACGGTTCCATATGGCTAGCGAAAAGCCTCATCACTGTAATCATATCGGCCACCAAATCAATCAACAATATGGAATATACCAAGGAGACTGCCAAGTGGACATCTAAGGTAACAAATTGGGAGCAAAAAGAAGCATTATGCCTAAGACAAGCAATATCGCTCCGCCCAATGGTCTGCAATACTTGGCATATCTGTTGCCCAAGCTCGAATTCATAGCAAAGGCAGCTGAGCCAAAAATGATGAGATCGTCAAGCATGAAAAAGCAATCGTATAACAGAATATAGCCGTAGTACTGAATGGTGGAAAGATTGCTCAGCGATAGGACATGGGTAAAAATCGCCGGAAGTGCTGATGAACAGACGAATTCTATGGAATTCACCACAAAGGCGAGCGCTATGATGCCCGCTATCGTAGCTAAGTTTAGAGGAGAAGAGACAATCCTCTCTATCCTGGTCATAGTTTTCTGTCTGGATTCTGCATCTACCACTTCGCAGACAATAGCCCCATCCGTTTTAATGAACTCTCTTATATTCAATATTCCTGCGCCCAGCGCCACCAACCCGATCACTATTGTCACCGACCTTGAATAACCGATTAGGAGGAACGCATTAAGCCATGCTGTCATAAACAGGAAATACAAAACCCCCGAGGCAAAAACAAAAGAGCCAACAAGCAGCCACGCCCTTCTCCTGTCATTTAGAACCATTATCAAAGATATCAAGTAAGCAAGCACCCACATAGCACAAGGATTGAAACCATCAACAAGTCCAAGAATCACAGCTAAACTGGGGAGGGAATAGTCAAAGACTTTTACTTTCCCTACAAGGGGTAAATCTACTTCATCCCTGGGTTTCTCGCTTTCCGCTTCCGGACAATCTCCTGCCAGACATAGTTGCAGCGCTTGTTCAATCTTTTCGCCTGTTGTTTCTTCCGATTCCCAACCAATAAAAACTCGCTCTCCGACTATTGTTAGGGGAAAGTCCAGTTGCTCTTCTTTTACCCCTGTGCCAGCAAGCTTGTCCACCAACTGAGCGTATTCTCCAGGGTCAGCCCCATCATGATAAACAAAATAAGTCGAGGGGTAGGTCTCAGCTAACTTTTCGTTAAATGGCTCCTGGTCCCTGCAGTGTGGACAGCCTGAATGGTAGAAGAAGTGAACCTCAACGACTCCACTGGCAGCGGATTCTGCTGGTTGTGTAGCTTCTTGGCCTGTAAACAGGAGTACTACGCCCAGTAGTACCAAGCATATCACCAGATATCTCTTAAAGGGCTCTTGGTAAATCTTCTTGAAAAAATCAGTCAACTTATGCTTATGTAATACCTTATTTTTATTAGGCTGATAAGTACTGCTGCGCAGTCAAACGACAAAGTCTCTAACCTAACGCTCGGCTGCTTACAGCTTCTTGCCTCTGGGAAAGCTCCCTGTCAACGCAGAGCATCATCAAAGCCACCGGCTCAAACTCATGTGAACAAGTATAAACTGTTGACAAAAGCACTTGATTGACTTACTATATGTAGGAATTCGCATATGCAAATGTAGGATACCACAATATGCAGGAGACGGTCAAAGCGTTTAAAGCACTAGGTGACGAGATCAGAATCAGAATTTTCAAGGTTCTACTACAAAAGGAATGCTGCGTTTGTGAAGTTATGCAGGCTCTAGACATCTCGCAGTCCCGAGCTTCGCGCAACTTGGGCATCCTTGAGGATGCCGGCTTTGTTAGGTCCAGCAGAGTTGGGCTATGGATAGTCTACTCCATCAATGAGCAAACGCTGAATAGATATGCTGCTTCTCTGACTGAGATGCTCCGCAGGTCTCTTGTTGATGAGGAGATCATATTGCTGGATAGAGAAAGGCTGAGTCACGCTGTGCGCTGTAAGCCGAGGGTGATGGGCAAATGAGTTCTTTACCAATTATACTTGCTTTTGTGCATAGCTGTTTCTACTGAAGAAGCAGAAGTATGAGGGAAAATGCCAAGAGAGAAACTATGCTGCTCTTCAGCCACAGCAAGAAAGGAGCTTTTGGTAGGGAATCTCAGCAACGGAAACGCAGGCAAGGAAATCCTGGTGAGAATAATAAGGATCCTTAAAAGAGTCTAACTCAAATCTGAAACGGCTGGTTCCTATGTCTATCATATCATCCCAGTGGAGCGTTACCTTTCGCTGTTGGTTCACTAACAGAAAAAGAAGGAGATTTGAATGCAATCAAAGTCATTTAGACTGAATAGACGGCTGATTAACCTTGTCATCTTGGGTGGTGTTATCCTTCTCATAGGCGGCTGTGTACCAGCTAACCAGCCTCCAGTTATCGCCAGTCTCAAGGCCAAACAGAATGTAATTGCCCCCCTAGACAGTTGCCTCATCGAATGTGTTGCCTCCGATGAGGATGGTGACGAACTAACCTACAAGTGGTCAGCCAGCAAGGGCAACATAACTGGTGCCGGAGCTACCGTTGCTTGGAGTGCCCCGGAGACGGAAGGCATATATAGCATTGTAGTCAACGTAGCTGATGGCAATGAGGGAGAAGCCGCTGATTCTATAGCTATTACCGTGAAGGACAATCATCTACCGGAAATCATTAGCGTGATAGCTGGTGCAGAATGGGTTGCCCCGACAAGTAGTTGTCATATTATATGCAAGGCTCAAGACCCCGATGGCGATGAGTTGAGCTATGAGTGGTCGGCCAGTGGAGGTGAGATTTCCGGCACAGGCTCAGTGGTCAAATGGACCGGCCCTGAGAGGGTGGGCCTTTGCGATATCACCGTTGCGGTTAACGACGGCTATGGTGGCCAAAGCGCAAGATTATTGAATATTAGCGTAGTATCCAGTCCCCCGCCGTTCATCGAGCGCCTGATTGTCACTCCCGAGGAACCTAAGTACCTTAAGGAATATAATGGGGGATACAAGATCTTGAAAAATCGGCGTTGTTATATTGCGTGTGTCGTCAAAGATGCCAGTGACGACCTAATGTACGAGTGGGCAGCTAACGATGGTGAGATTTCCGGGGAGGGTGCTATGATTAGCTGGACCGCTCCCGATGAGGGAGGCGAAGTTACTGTCACCGCGATAGTATCTGACAGCAGCGGTAGTAAGGCCACCAAGAGCATAGTTTTCAAAGTGGAGACCTGCTCATGTGCGTTGAACTGACATTATTGGCGTGGCTAGTTCAAGACTTAGGTTACTTCCTGGCCAGAAGTTGGCTTTTTGCCCGATATCTCATAGGGCCAGGCGGCAATACTGCCGTCCATAAATCTGACATTCTTAAAGCCAGCGGCGTCGAGTATCCGTTGCGCTTGATAGGCGCGGACGCTTGTCTGACAGAATGTAACTATGTCAGCATTTGCAGGAATCTCATCAAGCCTTGACCGAAGTTCCCTCAGAGGCAAAAGCCTGGCCTGTGGTGCTTCTATGCGGCCAGCTTCCCATTCGCCAGGTGAGCGTACATCCAAGAGGATGAATTCGTCTCCGTCTTGAAGCTTATCCTTGACCTGCATTGGATTCAGTGCTCTGGCATATCCTGATTGCTTGTTACGGATGACGTTAGCTGCATTATGCAATGGATCCATAGCGTTGTTATACGGTGGTGCGTAGGCCAAGTCCAAGCTGGCCAAATCGTCAACGGTAGCGCCAAAACTGAGAGCAGTGGCAAGTACATCAACCCGTTTCGCTGTTTCTCCTGGTCCTACTACCTGTCCGCCCAATAACTTATTGCCGTATCTTTCGGCAACCAGCTTCACCAAAATCTGTTTACCCTTCGGATAATAGGTGGCATGTTCGTATCCTGGAACAAGGCTTGTGATCACGTCGTAGCCCGCTTCCCGTGCCTGGGATTCGCTGAGCCCAGTTCGGGCCACATTGTAGTCGAAGGCTTTGGCAATGGTAGTACCTAACACCCCAGGAAAGATTTCACTTCCACCAGCCACATTGGTCCCAATTACCCTACCATGTTTATTGGCCGTGGACCCCAGAGGAGCAAGCACCTTTTGTCGGGTAATCCGATTGACATTCTCCACACAGTCTCCACCAGCGTAGATATCTGGATCGCTGGTCTGGAGGTAATGGTTGACGCTAATGCCTCCTGTGGTACCAATACTCAACCCCACCTCCCGGGCTAATTTGGTGTCCGGATGCTTACCGAGAGCTAACAGCACCAGGCCGGTTTCCAGTTCCTCACCTTCAAGAATAACGTTGGATACCCATCCATGCTCATCCCCCCGAAATCCCTTGACCCGTTGTCGAAGGAGCAAATTCACACCCTTACTCCGCAAATGTTTTTCGACGTAGGCGGCAACCTCAAAATCAAGTAGCGCAGGCAGTATCTGGTCGAAGACCTCAACAACGGTCATCTCCAGACCTTGCGAAGCAAAGGCCTCAGCCATTTCAAGACCGATCAGACCAGCACCAATAATAGTTGCCTTCCTAGTTTCACGCCGGGAGACTAAGTCACGAATTGCATCTGCGTCCTCGATTTTGGATAGAGTGAAGATGCCCCGCAGGTTTTCTCCCTCCAAACCTAAGACCGCTGGTATGCTGCCCGTTGCTACTATAAGCTTATCGTATTTGATCTTTGAAACTCCACTCGTTCCCAGGTTAAGAGTCTCAATGCAATGAGTTTTGCGGTCAATGGACAAAGCCCTAGTTAGAGTTAGCACGTCTATACCCAGTACATCCTTAAAGAAGTCAGGCTGACGCGTTACCAAATCACCCCGGCTGTCAATTACCCGGGAAATGTAATAGGGCAGGCCACAGCTTGCCACCGACAAATTTTCCTGTTGCTCAACTATAGTTATTCTAGCGTGCGGATCACATCGCCGTGCCCTAGCTCCAGCCTTTGGGCCACAAGCCGTACCACCAATAATCACTATGTCGTTTTGCTTCTCCATATCTAAACCTCACGAAAATCAAACGCAGTAGCGTGGGCCAGCCCTTACGCACCTACAGGGCCAATCTGCCCAAGTACACTCCACGCCGTTTATCGTGATGATTATTTGCTGGATATGCCTCAGGATTACTGACACGTTTCGCTTGGATAGCAACTTAGTGTAGCATTGCCGGGCTTCAAGTGCAAAGAGAACCTCAGGCCTAGTCATCTTTTTGATGCTTTCTTTGCAGGCAGAGACCTTTCCTCAGTATAATGCTTGATGCGCTCTGTGACGACCACAGCAATGCAAGCAAGAGCATGAAGGAAGTGATCCTGGGTATAGGTAATGAATTGAGGGGTGACGACGGGATTGGCATTCATACCATAGAGACACTCAATCGATATATTGAGGAGTTCGAGAAGGGGTCAAAACAAGCCAAATTCATCAGGGTAAGAAGTGAAGTCATTGCCGTAGATTGCGGTACAACCCCAGAGAGCTATGCCTCAGTTATCAGGGAGCATAATCCTGATAGGGTTATACTAGTGGATGCGGTTGATATGGGACTAAGTCCAGGGTCATATAGGATTATACCGCCAGAGAAGATAGGTGTTATGTGTGTCTCAACACATAACATGCCGTTATCTCTCTTTGTGTCGTATGTAAGTGAGCTCTGTCGAGATGTACTGCTGATTGGGATTCAGCCGGAGCGAATGGATCTTGGCGCGACATTGTCGAGTGCTGTTCGCAGCGGCGGGGAGGATGTTGCCAACATCATAATAGAGGAACGGCTGAACGAAATAGAGATACTCGGAACATAGGCATTTGAGCGCTGGATCGGAGCAAAAGGTGTAACCTATTTTGTTACTATGAGCTCGTCGGCATACTTATCATAGCTAGAGAGCAGGAACTCATCGGTCATGGCGAGCGCATCTACTGGGCAAATCTCAACACACTGAGCACAGAAGCAACATCTGGACACGAATATTTTCACCTTTTTCTCTTCAGGTATGAATTCGATGGCTTTAGTTGGGCAGATTCTGACGCACAACTTGCATCCAGTGCATTTTTCTCTATCGTACGACATCTTTCCCCGGAACTTTGGTGGCACTGTTATTGGCGGCGTCAACTCCAATTCGCCCCTTTTGACCTTCTCTAAGAATTGAATGGTTGATGTCGGGGCATATTTTGCTGGAAATTTGTTTGTAGCCGGCTTCAGAAAGAGCTGCTTCAGTATTATGCTAACTACTCCCATATTTTTCGCCTCACATTCTCAAGTCCACCCCTATCAATATTAACCCCACCAGACTTATGAGTGTCATTGCTATCAAATAGACATAACTTGCCTGACTAATCTTAAACCGCGCCATGGCAGTACGTACCAGTATCACACTAACAAACATTGTTAGGAAGACCTTAACGAGGAAGAATAAAGCATCCACTATGGCCGCAGGGATACCGGCGCTAATTCCAATCACGGCAGAGAGGTTATACGGGAAAAATAGAGCGACCACCAGGGATATCATCACAAAGGCCTTTGTCACATCTGCGAGGTAGAACAAGGCTAGATTCCTCCCCGAATATTCAACCAGTATTCCTCCGGCAATCTCAGTTTCAGCTTCAGCTATGTCAAATGGCACCTTAGAGACTTCTCCCGGTGTAACCACCAGAAGGGCAAAAAGCAGAACCAGTGCCCCGACCACTCCTATTGGGCCCATTAAGTTCCATATAGGATATGCAGCAACCGTGGATAACATAAACGCATGAGCATTGGTGACAGGAACAATGCACCGAGCAATGGCGACTATCACTAACGCTAGGGAAAATTCGTAGCTCATCATGATAACCATTTCACGCTGTGCCCCCACAGTAGCATACGGTGAACTTGACGCGAACCCACCTGCCACAAATGCCAAGGATGGTACGATCAACAGGTATAGTATTAATATGGAATCGCCAAAGCCATCCAAAAGTGCCTTCTGTCCGAATAGTGGTATGTAAAGAAGCAGCACAATTGTCGTCACTAAACAAATAAGTGGGGCAGCATTGAAGAGCCAGGAAAGCGCATCATCAGGTACAATAGTCTCCTTGACAAGTAGCTTCCGGACATCACGGAAGGGCTGAACTATTGGAGGGCCTATTCTGCCCTGCATATGAGCCACTAGTTTGCGGTCCACGCCCCGAAATAACAGACCAAAGACTACTCCAACTATTCCGATAATGATCGAACCGACAATTATCGCTGGAATAGTTGGGAGTAAGCTATTGCCTGCCAAATTCACCACCCTTCAACTTCCTCGTTTTCTCAACAGAGAGCTGATGTAGTTCCTCACCGGTAAGCAGAGAGTGCTTGGTCGTTCTTAGATCCACCACAACAGCTCTATTTGTGCATGACATACAGGGGTCAATCGAGGCAAAGGCTATTGGAACATCGGCAATTTGCCCACCCTTGAGCATTGTAGGTATTGACATAAGATTCACATATGTGGGGGCCCTTATCTTCCAATTAGACAGGGTCTCCCTGCCAGCTTCCAACCGAACATAATGTACAACTTCGCCTCTAGGTGCTTCAGCTCGCCCAATGCCTTCGCCCTCCGCCTTGGTCAGTGCATTCAAGAGCTTTGCTATCTTCGGCTCGGCAAGTATAGGGCCAGGCGGCATTTCCTCCAGACACTGCTCTATGATTTCAACGGACTGCTTAACCTCCAATAGTCGAACAATGATTCTGTCATACACATCGCCAACTACAGCTCCAGTGAGCAAATCTGGGGTGATAGCTTTGACATCCAAATCAGCATACCCGCCATAGGGCTGGTCCTGTCTTACATCCTTGGGTACACCACTCGCCCTACCAGTTGGTCCGACTGCAAGCAGTCTCAACGCGTCCTCAGTCTTCAGGATACCCACGTTCCTTGTCCGCATTCGTATCGTCCTATCGTCTAAGAACACGGTTTTTAGCTGGTCAAATATGCTCTTGTAGTAATCTAGAGATTTTCTAATCCTGGGAAATTGTTCTTCAGCAATGTCTCTTCTCACCCCGCCGATCTGAAACATAGCCTTAGTGACCCGGTTCCCCGTCAAGTACTCTATTAAGTCCATTATCTCTTCTCTGAAACGCCAGACAAGATAAAACACGGTGTCAAAGCCAATCTCGTGAGCAGCAACGCCTGCCCATAAGAGATGAGAATGTATTCGCTCCATTTCAGCGATAATGACCCTTATATATTCAGCGCGCTCCGGGGGGGTGATTCCCATAGCTTGCTCGACAGCCATAACATATGCGAAGGGATGACATATATTGCAGATGCCACATACTCGCTCAGACAAATATATGTTCTGGATAGGGTTATTTCTATTCATACCAAGCCACTCAATGCCACGGTGGACTTGCCCCACAATCACGTCCACATCCACAATCAGCTCACCATCAACCTCGAGGTCAAGCCTAATCGGCTCCTTCAGGGCGGGATGAATTGGACCCACAGGTATGGTGTATCTTGTCTTCGTCTCATCCATTGCCGTATTTCTGCTGCCTCCCGGGCAGGACTCTAAGCATGTCCTGTGGTCCGGTCTCGTCTGTTCTCCACGGGTAAACACCTTCGGGAAAATCCTCGGGCAGGAACAATCGTCTCTTATCTGGTATGCCAACGACTTCCACCCCCATCATCTCTTGAGTTTCACGCTCGGTGAACAAGGCACCAGGAATGATATCTGTAACCGTTGGTATCTTCAGGTCATTTTTCGGTAGGCTGACACGTAACCCCAGTGATAACTCTTGAAGGTGATGGCCGTAATACAGTGTGAAGTGATATATCAACTCAATTCTATCACCAAGATCAGCGGATGAGATTACTGCCAGATGGGGATACTCCTGGAGTCCGCAAATATGCTCCACTGCGCTTCTAAACGCCTCTCTCTTAACATATATCCAGATTGTTCTGAAGAGATTCTTTTTGACTGCCACTTCTCTTTCATAAATCCTTGAATCAACAAGGCTGTCCCCCAGAACAGTCTTAAAACTCTCAACTATCGCTTCCGGACTTAGTATTTCCACTTATGCTACCTTTTGCTCAGCTTGCTCCAGCTTTACCCATGCTTTAGCCACTCCCTCTATAATGGCTTCAGGCCTGGGCGGACAGCCGGGAACATAAACATCCACCGGCAGAATCTGGTCTACTGGCCCCACCAAATTATAGGATTCATGAAATACGCCCCCTTCTATACCGCAGTTGCCAACTACGATGACCATTTTAGGGTCGGGTACCTGCTCATATACACGCTTGAGCCGTGAAACCATTTGCCTCGATACCGGACCTGTCACCAGTAATACGTCAGCGTGGCGCGGTGAACCAACAAGCATGATGCCAAAACGCTCAACATCGTACCTGGGGGTAAGTGTGGCTAGGATCTCAATATCGCATCCGTTGCACGACCCTGTGTTGATATGGTAGGCCCACAGCGCTCTTCTAAATGAATTAAGGCTCATAGTAGGTCCCCTCTCATCAAAGTAGTCCCACGACGAAAAGTATCACCGCCGCTACAGCTATAAGGGCTACAAACCACATAATATAATCATTTAGTATTCCTGTGTGCGCTTTTATGTTTCTATCGTAATAGCCTTTGAGGGTCTCAAAGAACCCCCAGTATATATTGTGGGCTTTTATATGTCGCTGCTCAACATCAGGTGGCTCTTCGCCTGACAGGAAGATCTCCGTTTGGGCAGTCCCCTTCTTGTATTGTTTCTGCCCCCGACTCCTGAAAATGTACACCACTGCTGTCAAAACTACAAATCCAAGCAGCCAAATAAGAGGGTTCCAATAAGCAAGACCTGGCATTTGCTATCCTCCTGCGACTCAACTAATGCATGCTGGTCAGTTTATCCCTCACCAGCATCAACTACCCAACCTCTAACCAGAGCGCCAACAGACTGAAACTTAAATACCGTGCTACCCTATCACAATGAGTATCAGCCCAAGCACGGCCACACCAGTTATGATCCCCCAATAGGTGGTAGCAACTTGGGATATCCTTAGCCTTGCCATTGCCACTCTAGGCAAGGTCACCGTCAATATCACAACTAACAATAGCTTCAGCAAAAAGAACAGGAAGTCTATGAAGTAGCCAACAGGGCCGCTGATACTGATAAGGGGGGACAGGTCATAAGGAAAGAATAGGGCGATGGTTAGGCTGCCTATTGCCACTGTCTTTATGGCATCGGCGAGATAGAAAAGAGCGAAGTTCCGCCCTGAGTACTCGGTAACCACACCTTCGGCAATTTCGGGGCTAGCCTCACAGACATCAAAGGGTACTGTGGCCAATTGACCTGGAGTAACTGCAACTAACGAAAAAAGGAGCAAGAGCAGGCCTACAATACCCAACGAACCCACATCACCCCAGAGAGGGTGTGAGTATATGAACCGGAGGCCAAAAACGCTTTCGCCTGGGTAAAGCGCGTTCAGCTTCCAGGCAATTGCGATTGCAACCACAGCCAGGGGAAACTCGTATGACATCATGGTTATCATCTTTCGTTGCGCTCCAACTGAGGCAAAGGGAGAAGAAGAAGCGAATCCTCCGACAACCATAACCAAGGCAGGAATGATGAGCAGATATACAACCAAAATAAGGTCTCCGTATCCAGAAAGTACAGGAGTAAAGGTCAGGCCCCCAAAAGGCAAATACAGAAGGACAGTGACCACAGAAGCAAGAGACATGAGCGGGGCAGCATTATAGAGCCAAGTCAGCGCTCTTTCAGGCTGAACTGTGTCCTTAATCATCAACTTGCTCACATCGAGGAAGGGCTGTGTTACTGGTGGGCCTATCCTGCTTTGCATATGAGCAGCTATTTTGCGATCGAAGCCTTTGTATAACAGACCACATGAGATGGCAAACAAACTGAGCCCTATGGTTCCTATGACTGTCCCTAAGATAGCACCAGAGCTGATCATCCTGCTCCTTCTTCTTTCGGCACGGGATTCTTAACCACCACAGAAGGATCGGGGGTGGCGAGAAATACATTTTTCGTCATTGTCAGACATCTTCTCGGGCATATGTCCTGACAAAGAGCACAAAAACAACACTTTCTCAGGTCTATTCGCGGATAAGTCTTTGGATATTTCTGTTTGTATTCTTCAGGCATCTCCACCATTTCTATGGCTCTGTTGGGGCATATCTCAGCGCAAAGGCTACAACCCACACATCTGTCAATATCGAACTCATGTTCTCCCCTATACCCCTCGGGAATTGGGATGGCCTCGTAGGGAAACTTAACCGTCATCGGCTTTGAGAACAAAGTCTTGATTAATACTCCTATTGTTGTCACCATGCTCATCGTTTATTACCTATCCATATCTGCGGGACAAACATTTAGACTCCAGTAGATGGCCGGTACATCGGCTATTTGAGAACCCTTCAGCAAATGTTCGAGGACAGGTATCATGTGTAGGAAATCAGGGCCTCTAACTTTAACCCTGTAAGGTTCTCCTTCCCCAATACTCCTCATGTAAATGCCTGCTTCGCCTCTGGCAATTTCATTACGCACATAGACCTCACCTTCAGGAATCTTGACTCTTTTGGGAGGGGTTATTTTCTCTGGCTCTCTCACTTTGCCTTCAGGCATTCTCTCCAAAACCTGTCTGATGATCTTTATCGATTCTTCCATCTCCCTGTCTCTAATCAGACAACGAGCATAGGCATCTCCTTCCTTCTCAGTTGGTATGTCAAAATCCAGCTCATCATATATCTCATAGGGATCATCTTTCCTCACATCCGTTTTCATTCCACACGCCCTCAGCACGGGTCCTGTCGCTCCTAACCTGAGGGCATCTTCCAACTTCAAAACACCGACTCCTTTTGCCCTCCTGGCAAACACTACGTTGGAAAAGTCTTTCATCTTTTGCATCATCTCTTCTGTTTGCCTTAAAAGGTTCATTGTCTTTTCTCGGTATCCCTCAGGCAGGTCTTTCCTTACCCCTCCAGGACATATATAACCTGCAGGATAGACCCTTCCTCCCGTTATGAACTCGAATATATCCAGCACATAGTCTCTGTATCCAAAAGCTACTTTGAATCCAGTATCAAAACCAAGAGCAAGGCTCATTACACCATACCAGATGAGGTGAGATTGTAACCTAGACAGCTCTGCCATCAATACTCTTATGTATCTGGCCCGTTCGGGGACTTCAACACCTGTTAACTCATCCACCGCCTCGGCGTGCACCAGATTCCAGTTAAGCGCCTCCAGTACACAAAGTCTGTCTGACAATACAGCGTTTTGAATTGGGACTCTGTATTCCATCAACTTCTCAAATCCACGGTGCAAGTACCCTGGATCGGCACGGGCAGATATTATTCTTTCCCCATCCACCTTCAGCTTCACGCCAAAATTTCCCGAACCCGAATGTGCCGGCCCAAAGTAGAAGTCATACTCTGTCCCCTCTTCGGTGATTGGTGCTATTTGCTCATTCGCAATAAGTCTTTTCTCGCTCATCTGCTTTGTCGTAGTACCTCTCCCTTACGTAGTCTCTCCAATTGAAATCTTTCCTAAATGGGGGAGGTCCATCCCAATCTTCCAAGAAAAGAGGAGCCAAATCCTGGTTGCCTTCAAATTCCACGCCAAAAAGCTCGTGCAATTCCCTTTCATGTATCTGAGCACTTTCCTTCCATATAGGAACAACCGAGTCAATAACGGGATCGGCCCTATCTATTCTTGTCTTTATGGTCAGGAGAATTCTCTGCGAATATGACCAGAGATGGTAAGTAAGCTCAAATACTCCCTCCTCCGGCCAATCAGTCACAGAGATTGCCGAAAGATGCTCGAATCCTAGTCCTTTTGTGAAATTACACAAACCGACTAGACTTTCCTTATCGGCCGCCACCCAAATCCTTCGCTCCCTCTGCAACTTTGCTTCAATCTTGAATTTTGAGCTTATTTCCCCTATGACTTTGTTCTCATTGTGCGGAGTCTCGGTCATTTCCTTGATGCCTCACCTACTCTGCGACTTCGCAAACTTCTTCCCATGTGGAGGAACAGCCCCTACATGGTGAAAGATCTTCATACAAGCCTCAAATACTGCCTCAGGCCTAGGAGGGCACCCGGGGATATAGATGTTAACTGGAATATAATCTGTCAACCTCTTCACGGTATTGTATGAATCCCAGTACATCCCGCCACTCATGGTACATGCACCTAGGGCAATCACTGCCTTTGGATCAGGCATTTGCTCGTATATTATTTGAGCTCTTTTTATGGATTTGAATGTTTGATAGCCAGCAATGAACAAGACGTCGGCATGTCTCGGTGTCCCAGTAATGACCATGCCAAACCTTTCCATATCCCACCTGGAGCCGACGAGCGGAATCAACTCACAGAATCCACAAGAATTAAACCAGTTGAATATCCATATGGCATTTATTAGTCTCTTCATCTTTGTGGCTTGCTTGACCATCTATATAACTCCCACAATAAAGAGTATGATCGTAACTGTGGCTATGAGAGCTGTAAACCAAATGACATAGTCATTTATTATGCCTGTATGCGTGTTTATAGTGGGGTCGTAGTATTTCTTAAGCCCTTCGAAAAATCCCCAATATATGTTATGGGCCCTAACATGCGTTTTTTCTTCAGATAGCCTCGGATTTGCCATCAGGAATTCCTCGCTTTGCACTCCTTCCTTATGCGCTTTTTCCCCTCGAGACCGAATGAAATAGGCTACAAGCAGAGCTACAATAAGAGCGATGATCCACGCTACAGGTCCCCAGAATCCAGAGGGGCTCTCAATCACGGCACCCCTCCCATAACCCCACTAATATACGTGGCCTGGTTTATTAGAGCATCTGTAGCTGGACTAACTACGTGATCTACGATTAGGCCGGGAAACAGGCTGAAGAAGATAATGGCTGCGACCAAGATGGCCATGCCAATGAGCATTGATTTGGGGACTTCTTTCACATCCTTATATTCAGGCAGCCTCGGTCCGGTGAAAGCTGATTGAAAGACCTTAGTAAACGAAGCCAACGTTATAAGTGAAACTAGCATGGCTATTACAGCTAGAATGGGATTGAATTGATAAACAGACTCATAAATCAACCACTTTGATGTAAAGCCATTAAAAGGAGGAATACCAGAAATGGCCAAAGCCCCAATTATGAAGGCTATAGAGGTGAATTTCATATTGCGACCCATTCCACCCATCTTGTTGAGGTCCCTGGTGCCCAAGCGGAAGAACAAAGTCTCGCCGGTTAGGAATAAGAGCCCCTTATACCAAGCATTATTTATGATATGGAAGATACCTCCGTTCATAGCCTGCCTTCCGTAAGCAGCTAAAGCTTCTGGATCACCTAAAACTGCCAGACCGACACCTACTCCAAGCAACATATATCCACTCTGCGAGATAGCATGATAGGCCATCAACCTTTTGACATCTGTTTGAATGACGGCCATAGTAACCCCAACAAACATGCTCAATACACCAATAATTATCACTATCCATCCTACTGTAAGCTGATCCAAGGTAATCCCATAGAGAGTGAAACATACTCGGTACAAGCCATACATGCATGCTTGGCTTGCTACGTATATCATAGGAGTTATACCTGCAGGGGCAACAGCATAGGTATCTGGAGCCCACATGTGTAGGGGCACACCTGCCAACTTCATAATAAATCCTATTGTCAACAAGGCTAAAGCTATTTTCTCTATCGTGCCATATTGCATCACGTCGGCAAGAGCAGCTATGTTGAGCAAGTTATACTGGGCATAGAGCAAGCCCACAGCAAATAATATGATTAGCGCCCCAACCGCGGATATGACTATGTACTTAAATCCACCCTCCACCGCATCAGCAAACCTCATTCTGAAGGCTGCCAATGCTGCTCCAGAAATAGAAAGTATTTCTAAGAAGACGAACATGTTGAACAGATCGCCGGTAAATTCAAATCCGAGCATACCCGTCACCAGAAGCAGAAGGAGAGTATAGAACCTATCCTGCCCAGTCTCCTCTTTCATGAAGTGAAGGGAATATATAGCCGCCGCTAAGGAGACGGTCAGCGATATGATGCCCATAAATATGGATATGCCATCTACTTCCAGGATGATTCGTATCGGGACTATATAACCTGCGGGGATGGCGAGTTCAGGCAAAGAAGCTCCAAGTGTATAAACGTGTAATCCGTTGGCGTAGATGTCCTTGGCTAGAATTATGACCAGGAATTCTGCAAAGGCTAGGCTTGCTATCACCAGTGCCTCTCTGGCCTTTTGGCTGACCCTGCCAATTAGAGGAGTCAAAAACGCTGCCAGCAGAGGGATAGCTATTATCAGTATAGGTGAGTGTGTTACTAGAGTGTCCAAACCGTTATCCTTTCAGCTTTCTAGACGCTTCTGAATCTAGAGTTCCGGTATGACGATAGGTGTGCACTATCATAGAAAGCATCAAGGCTAAGATTGAAACGCCAATGACAATGCTGGTTAGCGTCAAAGCCTGGGGGACGGGCAAAACCATGATTTTAGCAGGCGCACTGGTGTAAATAGGCGCAACCCCAGCTTCCCTATACCCCAAAGTGATTAAGAATAGGTTAACACCGGCTTCTAGTATTGCAATACCCATTACAAGTTTTATCAAATTCCTTTTAGACATGATAATGTACAAGGCAATGCCAACAAGCGCTGCCACTGCCAAAAAGGGGATGTTAAAAGGAATACTTTGGGTCACTCTTCCACCTCTACGCCGCTAGAGGCTAAGGCCATGACCAGAATAATTGCAGATAGCCCGGCAAGGACTTTTAAGCCTACGCCTACGTTCATCAGGGGAATCACTCCCCCAGTCCATACATCCCCAGGATTAGGGCCAGAGGGAGGCATATGGCCAAAAAGGGGAGAACCAACGAGGAAATTATAGAAGAATATGGTGGCCAGGCCCCCAAATGCCAAGCCGATGAATATCAGTGCTCCGCTGCTTTCTAAGATGGAAAGGTGGTGTTCCTTTAATCTTTTTTGAACGCTCTGGGAGCCAAAAGCAACAATAATCAAAGCTGCGCCAGATGCAACTACAGCACCTCCTTGAAACCCACCACCAGGTGTTACATGCCCATGCATAATGATATATAGACCAAAGATGAAGACAATCAGAACCAAGACATTGGATACGCTGCGCACAATCTTAGACATCGTCATTGCTCATCTCCCCCTTTCTTCGTAGCTCTAAATAACATGACCACTCCAGTCACTGCTGTAAACAAAATAGTGGCTTCTCCTAAGGTATCAAAACCTCTGTAGTCAAAAAGAACCGCGGTAACAACATTATTTGTTCCCGTTTCAGCCTGCGCATTGTCTATCATGTAGTCATCCATTGGGGATGGAGGCTGACCAAATGGATGGATGAGGAATGCTGATGCCACCAGGAAGGCTATAACGACCCCCAAAGATATTCCTGCGGCAGTTCTTCTCACGTTTCCTCCTAGATGCGCCTCGTTGACCTTACAGCAAGGACAATTATAGTCGTAGTAATAGCTGCTCCAATCGCAGCCTCGGCGATGGCAACATCAGGCGCTTGAAGCAGATAAAACTCCAGGGCCAAGAGCAGGCTAAGACTGGCTAAAGCTAAAGCTGCATAGATGAGGTCTTGGAATCTAGCTACGAATACTGCACATATCACGATTAGTACAGGTATAATCACGTGTAGAATTCCCGACTCAATCATGCCTTTCCTCCTCGAGGTCATCCACAACCGCCCTAGCTGGTTTAATGCCGCTCCTATGTGCCGCTCTAGCAATGGCATGAGCACCTGTAGGGTTGGTTAGCAAAATACAAACTAAGACAATGAATGCATGTAGGGTAAGCACTGATTGTGGCGAAGAAATACCTTCTACCGCCCAAACACTTGCAGATTGTATCATCACAGCCACGATCAGAAATATGGCGCCAAAGGTAGTACATTTAGTCGCGGCGTGAAGCCTAGTATAAACGTCAGGGAAGCGGTGAAGACCAACTGAGCCAATCATGTTGAAAAAACATCCAATGACTATGAATACATAGGTGATTACGTTCACAGCCACTAGAATTTCCCCTTTTCTATATATTTAGCTATGAAAAGCGTGGTGATAAAAGAAAGCAAGGCATAAACAATAGCTACATCAATGAATATAGCCTGTTCGAATGCTGCTCCCAGAACAACCATGGAGACTATAACCAGGGTATTTATGGTATCCAATCCTACTACCCGACTGGGAGCCTCAGGCCCCAAAATCACCCTTATGAGGGCTACGACTATACACACGCCCAGAAATATGGCTACAGGAATCCACATTATCCCGCTATCCTCCTTGCCCAGTCAGGGAACTTACCACAAATGTCTTCATAATCTCTGGGCATTTTCTCTAGCGTACTTACCTTCACATTTATCCAGTGGACATACAGGTCATTTGTTTCTTCATCTACCTCTACGCTCAAAGTACCCGGAGTTAGGGTAATCGAGTTCGCCAGCATAGTCAAACTCAAATCGTTATTCAACCTGGGGGAAATCTTCACTATGCCCGGGTTTATCCTTCCTGTTATTACCCTGTAGGCGACATCAACGTTTGCTTTCGCCATTGCTGGCAGAAATACCCCAAAAAAATAGCCCAGGAATAAGAACCATCTTCTTGGGTTTAGCATGCGAAGGCTTTTCTTTATGAACATATTTCTGACTACTGCTCCTACTATTACAGCGAAGATACCCCCGATAATTAGCTCCTCTTTGCTCCATAGAAACAGAGGGCCAGAACCGGTGGTCAAGAGTAGGTACACCAGAAAGGCACAAAATGCAGTTACCAAAAATGCTATCACGGTCACTCACTCCCGAATTGGGTACAGGCGGGTTAATCTTCTGCTAGATAACAATAGTCCCTCCGCTAAATCTGATACATGTTCAATTTTGCGCTGTTTCTACTCCAGCGCAACAGTTAAGTAAGGAACTCACTTGTGCATTCGGAAACCCGATGCCAAAGATAAATGTTAAAACAAGGCGAGGGGAAAAAGCAAGATGTTTGCCCCAATCGTTACTGTCAAGAGTTGGTAGGTAAGAATCCCGAACAGCTAACATGAGCTATGTCTGCCTATTTCCATGAGCCAGTGCCCATAGTATTCGAACCCAAGGGCGATCGGAATGCGGGCCATGCAGAG
>Ga0315533_1000192_pt1 | contig 56519 bp, 65 predicted proteins | sample SalMarSW160130MG_FD_203081 | JGI IMG/M metagenome (GOLD analysis project Ga0315533, IMG submission 203081) | Salt marsh sediment microbial communities from the Plum Island Ecosystem LTER, Massachusetts, United States - Salt Marsh Sediment SW1601-30 ...
GGACGCCGACCGGGAGACGGTGGATCGAGTCTCCGAGAAGGCCGAGACGGGGGAGCTGAGGAACTGGGTGCAGGGCGAGTACGCCGCCCAGGACGAGCCATGCGACCTCTACGCCTACAGGAAGCGCAAGGAGGAGTACATCCCCGGCACCAGCGTGGTGGCTCACTACCTCGACGGCGAGCCCGAGCTCGTCAGGGGAGTCGTGGACCTCACAAACCCCGTGGGAACCAAGGACAGCGTCGTGCCCCGTGGCTACGTGTTCTATGATGAGTTGAAGGTGGTCGCGGATAAGTTGGAGGCTCATGGGGTCAAGGTAAGCCGTCTCGAGAAGCCTGTGAGGGTGGAGGGCCTCGAGTTCGTCGTCGACGAGTTCAGGGAGGTGGAGAAGGGCTGGATAAGGATGTACCATATGACGGAGCTCGAGGGAGAGTGGATCAGAGCGGTGAAGACATATCCCGCGGGCTCCTACCACGTTGACATGGCTCAGCCCCTCGCCAACGTCGCGTTCTACTGTCTCGAGCCCGAGGTCGGGGACGGATTCGCCGGCTGGAACTACTTCAACGGCTACCTGAAGAGCAGAGGCGCCCCAGGGAACAGCGTCGTCTACCCAGTCTTCAAGTATCTGAAGATGCTGGAGCCAGATACGGGAAAACCCTAATCCTATTGGAAGGTAAGTGTAGACACAACCATGTCAGCGGAACAAGGACTGGATCTATCTAGCCTCGACATAGAAGACCTGATAGGCATCTTCGTCGGGGTGCTCTCCGGCAAAGCACTGGAGCATATGGGGCTCCCCGTCAAGGAGGGTGAGGAGCCGGAGAAGGACCTGAAGAGGGCGAGCGTCGCCATAAACACCATGAGCTGCCTCGTCGACCAGCTGGAGCCCCTCGTCGACGAGGAGGTCGCGAAAAAGTACCGCTCACTTGTCAGCGACCTCCAGCTCAACTACGTCAGAATAAGCTAAGGAGTCCACCGATCCTCTCCGGATTTGCGAGTCCTAGCAACAGTTTAACGCCTCTAGGCGGCTTACTACTCGGTGTATCGCTTGTTTGAGGGTAAACGCGTCGCCCTTGACTGGGTCGACGAACGCGAGAAGATGCTGGTGGACGTCCACCAGAGGATATGGGAGCTAGCCGAGGTGGGTCTCCAGGAGGTCCAGACGGCGAAGCTCCTCACGGACATCCTGGAGAAGGAGGGCTTCACGGTGGAGCGGGGCGTCGCCGGGATGCCCAGCGCCTTCGTCGCCACCATCGGCAGCGGCGGCCCCATCATAGGCATAATGGGCGAGCTTGACGCCCTGCCCGGCATAAGCAACAAGCCTGTGCCGTACAAGGAGCCGCTGGTGGAGGGGGGCGCAGGCCACGGCTGCGGCCACAACGGCTACGCCACCACGGCGCTCGGCGGCGGCCTCGCCGTCAAAGCCGCGATGGACGAGGGCCATGTAGAGGGCACCGTTAAGGTGTTCGGGTGCCCCGCAGAGGAGACCCTCGTCGGCAAGGTCTTCATGGTCCGCGACGGCGTCTTCAGCGGCGTCGACGCCTGCGTCGGCCATCACCCCAGCAGCTTCAACGGCGCCACCCTGCGAAGCGGCAACGCCATGAACAGCGTCAAGTTCGAGTTCTACGGGGTGGCCAGCCACGCCGCGGGTAGCCCGGAGATGGGGGTCAGCGCCATGGACGCCGTGGAGCTCATGAACATAGGCGTCAACTACATGCGGGAGCACGTGATCCAGGAGACACGCATCCACTACGTGGTGGAGGACGGCGGCCACGAGCCCAACGTCGTGCCGCCGTACGCCCGCAGCTGGTACTACGTAAGGGCGCCGGAGCGGGAAATGGTGGACCTGTACTACCAGAAGATCCTCGACATCGCGGACGGCGCAGACAAGATGGTGGGCACCACCCACACGGTGAGCTTCCTCAGCGGCGTCCACAACGGCATGGAGAACAGGGTGCTCGCTGAGACGGCGGTCGCCAACATGAGGCTCGTCGGCGCCCCCATCTACACGGAGGAAGAGGAGGCGTTCGCAGCGGAGCTCGCGAAGAGCATCCCCCCGGAGAAGAAGAGGATAGGGCTCATGAAGAGCCACCTTCCCGACGCCATGGAGTTGATGGACGTGAACCTGAACACACGGATCTACGACCCCGTAGGCGAGGGCACCAAGGGCGGCGGAAGCAGCGACGTGGCGGAAGTAGCCTGGAACATGCCGACGGTCCAGTTCAGGACCGTCTACACCATCGTCGGCGCCGCGGGGCACAGCTGGCAGAACGTCGCCAGCAACGGCACAAACATCGGCCACAAGGGCACCATATTCGCATCCAAGGTCATGGCAGGCACAGTCATAGACCTGTTAACCGACAAGAAGCTGCTTCAGGCCGCCAAGGACGAGTGGGCCAGACAGATGAAGGACCGGGTCTACGTGTCACCACTTACATCCGACGCCAAGCCGCCGCTGGACCAGCTCAAGAAGCAGAGCCACTAGCGGCCTCTAACCCTTTCTCTATTCCTCTACAGGATCTACTACATTCACCGATTCCAGTTCGGCTACTTCTGCGAGGGCCTTATCGTGAGTCACTAGGCGCTCAACGCCTTGGCTCTTCACGGTTGAGATTATCGTTGCGTCCCTTCCACCGAGGCCGTGGCTACGAGAATACTTGTTCAGGGTATCCAGCGATTTCATGAGCTGATCCCTGTCGAAGTCGTGGACGCGGAGGTTCTCCAACGTCAGGAGGTTCTCGGTTTTTCTCTTAGCCTCGTCTCTGCTCAGGTTTCTGTTCAGGTAGTGGGCTACCTCCATGACTATCAGGGTGTTGACTGCCAGCGTCTCGCTTAGCAGGGCTTGCCGCATGAACCTTTTCACGGCTTCGTGCTCTTGGTGTCTGGCGTCGAAGTAGTAGCACCAGATGTTGGCGTCGATGAACAGCGTCATTTCTCCCAGATGTGTTTAACTTTGAGAGGGTCGTCCGTGGGCTCCCCCTCAGTCATGAAGCCCTCCATCTCTCTGATGAAGTCCTGCGGGGAGAGTGGCGGAGTGATTATGATCTTGCCGTTCTTCACCTCTAGCCTGGCCCCTGATCCCGGTTTCAGTCCCACCTTATCTCGTAGCTCCTTGGGGATGAGTATTCTTCCCCTGTCATCCACCACGACCTCTTCCATTCCCACTACCCACAACCCACTACCCACTTGAAGATTATAAACCTATCACCTCGATTATGTTTTATCCTCCGGAGCTCCATCGAAAGTGATCAAGTTGCCTAAGCTAAGGATCAGTTGGATCGAGTACAGCAGACGCCTAGGCGTCCTCCGGGAGCACATGACTGAGGAGGGATTCGACGCCTACCTCGTCACCAGCGGGGTAAGCATCTTCTACTTCAGCCACTTCTACCACATGGTCACAGAGCGCCCCGCGGCGCTGCTGGTGGAGCCGGACGGGAAGCCCACGTTCATGGGGCCCCTGCTGGAGGCCGACCACCTCCGCCACCAGACTCCCCTCGTCGGTGAGTGCCTCACCTACCTGGACTACCCCGGCGAGAAGCACCCTATGGAGAGGTTCGCAGACTGGATCAAGGAGAAGGGACTCGGCAAGGCCAGGATCGGCACGGACAACCCTGCGGGGGCCGGCGGCGCCATGGGCTACGTGGGGCCGCCCCTCAACGAGCTGCTCCCCGACGCCGAGTTCGTCAAGGACGGTCAGTTCGTCTGGGGCATGAGGCTCCTCAAGACTGGGGAGGAGATAGACCTCATCAGGGAGTCCGCGAAGTGGGGCAACCTGGCCCACAGCTACCTCCAGGAGTATACCAGGCCGGGTCTATACGACGTGGAGGTGAGGCTAATGGCGTGCCTAGAGGCCACCAGCGTCATGAAGAAGACGTATGGAGGCGAGTACGAGAGCGTCAAGGGCAGGTTCGTGTCCGCGGGCTTCAGGGGCCAAGTGGGCTGGAAGTCGGCGATGCCCCACAGCATCGACGTAGACAAGCCCATCCGGGAGGGCGACGTGCTGGTCACCGGCGCCGGCGCCGACATAGGCGGCTACGGCAGCGAGCTGGAGCGCACAATGATCGTGGGCAAACCCACATCCAAGCAGGAGAAGATGTTCAAGGTAATGTGCAGGGCCCAGGAGGCCGCCGCCGAGGCGCTGAAGCCGGGGAACACCTGCGCCGACGTGGACAAGGCCGCCAACAAGGTGTTCAGGGACGCCGGGTACTGGGACCTGGTCCGGCACCACACGGGCCACGGCATCGGCCTGGAGGGCCACGAGCCGCCGTACCTAGACCAAGGGAACACCCAGCCTCTGCAGCCGGGGATGGTGGTGAGCATCGAGCCGGGAATCTACGAGCTGGGCTACGCCGGGTTCAGGCACAGCGACACCCTCGTGGTCACAGAGGACGGCTGCGAGTGGATCACCTACTATCCCCGGGACCTGGAGAGCATGACCATCCTCTAACCCTTTTTCGTGAACATATCTTAGCCTGAGAGCCGCCTCTTGAGCGTCTCTACCTCCTCCTTGCTTCTATGCCTCGGCCAGTCCTCTGAGGCGAGCATCCGCTTGGTTGAGATTGCGCCAATGGCTATGTCGTCCTGGAGGTGGCGGAGGCTGATCTTGTCCACGGTGTCGTACACTGTGTGTCTAACCGTCTTCAGCAAGGGTAAACGACCAGGCTCCCTGTAGTCGATGATGCTGCTTGTGGGGACGCCGAGCTCGTGGAAGGCTCTGCTGTCGCCCGGACCTATCCTCTGGTCGAAAGGCATGGGCAGGCCCATGTCGTTCCTCAGCTCCGCGTAGAACGGCTCCAGCTCGGGCCAGTGGTCGACGGTCACCATCTGGGGCTCGGGTCCCCCGTTGCAGTCAAGCTGATAGGTGAACAGCATGTCGGCCATCTCGTCGGCGTGGCGCTTCGCGTAGTCACGGCTCCCCCAGAAACCAAACTCCTCAGCCGAGAAGCAGACCACCCGAACGTCTCCGCCGAGTTCATCGCATACGGTGCTCAGTATTCGGCCCATCTCGGTCACCGCCATGCAGGCGGCGCCGCAGTCGAACGCTGCCTGCGCTATCTCGTGGCCGTCGTAGTGGCCGCCCAGAAGAACGTAGCCGTCGTCTCCGCCTCCCTTCACGTCGCCGCAGACGTTCCATGACTCTCGTTCAAACACCTCGCAGCTGGCCTGGAGCTCTACCGTTGCGCTTCCCCTCCGGTCGATGAGCCTCCTGAGCATCAGACCGTCCTCGTGCTTAATCGAGACAGCCGGGACCAGCTGGGGCACGACGCCGGTGGGCGGCCCCATCATGGGGAAAGGGTGCATCCACACGAACCCCAACGCCCCGGCCTCCACGCATGCCCTGAGGGGCAGCCTGTTTGTACCCAAGATTATCTTCCCCTCGACGTCCAGAGACTCCACTTCTGAGGCGGCCTCCACGGCGACCAGTTCCCCCTCGGCTGAGCCGCTGGGAGTCATCGGGAGCGTCAAGGTCGGCACATCCTTCGATGTGGGCCCCCGGACCTTGAGGCTGGACTCGCCGACCTCGCAGCCCTGGAAAGTGAAAGGCTCAAGATGCGGGTCACCTAGGCCGTACTCCTCGTAGATGCCCAGGATGTACTCCGCCGCCTCCCGGTTCTCCTCCGTGCCCGCGAACCTGCCGCCGTAGTCGTCGCACAGAGTCGTCAGGTTCTCGAGGGGCCGCGTGCCGGTGTACGCCTCCCCGATGACCCTCTTCTCTACCTCGTTTAGCATGTAATCACTATAATCATGGGTTATCGGGATTTGATGCTTACCATCGCCCAAAGTGTTCATGGCTGCGATAATCTTTTTAACAAACCGGTTTCCCTTTGACTCGACTTGCAGCCGCTCCGAGAGATCATCGACCTGTTGCTGGAGAAGGAGACGCCCACCAGGGACGACCTTGAGTACGCCAAGTTCAAGGTAACCCGGAAGCATAACCTCGGCAGGATTCCGGGCAACTCGGAGCTCATCAGGTTGCTCACGGCGGACGAGCGGGAGAGGCTCATCCCTGTGCTCAGACGCAAGGCCACGAGGGCGCTCAGCGGCGTCAACGTCGTCGCAGTCATGACCAAGCCCATGGCGTGCCCCCACGGCAGGTGCGCCTACTGCCCAGGCGGCCCCGAGGTGAACAGCCCCCAGAGCTACACCGGCCACGAGCCCGCCGCCATGAGGGGAATCCAGAACAGCTTCGACCCGTATAGCCAGGTCCGGAGCAGGATGGAGCAGCTTGAGGCCATAGGGCACACCGTGGACAAGATCGACCTCATCATCATGGGCGGCACCTTCCCCGCCGGCCCCAGGGACTACCAGGAGTGGTTCGTCAAGGGCTGCCTCGACGCCATAACCGGGGAAGAGTCACGTTCGTTGGCGGAGGCGAAGCGGCTCGCCGAGACATCCACCCTCAGGAACGTTGGCATCACCGTCGAGACGCGCCCAGACTGCCTCACCGAGAACGATATAGGCAACATGCTCGATCTGGGCGTCACCCGCGTCGAGGTGGGCGTCCAGAACGTCTACGACGACATCTACAAGCTCGTCGAAAGAGGCCACACAGTCCAAGACGTGATAGACGGCACCCGCCGCCTCAAGGACTCGGCGCTCAAGATATGCTACCACATGATGCCCGGCCTACCCGGCTCAAGCATGCAGCGGGACCTCGACGGCTTCAGGCAGATATTCACCGACCCGCGCTACATGCCCGACATGCTGAAGATATACCCCACGCTCGTGGTCAAGGGCACCAAGCTCTACGACTGGTGGAGGCGTGGCGACTATGAGCCCCTCAACACGGAGCAGGCCACGGAGCTGGTCGCCCAGATGAAGGAGATGGTGCCGCCGTGGGTCCGCATAATGAGGGTGCAGAGAGACATCCCCCTCCACCAGATCGAGGCAGGCGTCGACAAGAGCAACCTCAGGCAGCTGGCCCAGAAAAGGCTGCGGGAACGCGGCTCCGGGTGCCGCTGCATAAGGTGCAGGGAGGCGGGGCACCGGTCGAGGGAGGGCGTGGAGCCCGAGAGCCTCGGGCTTGTGCGCCGAACCTACGAGGCGTCCGGAGGCGAGGAGAACTTCATCGGCGTCGAGGACACCGAGAACGCCGTCCTCGTCGGGTTCATTCGGGTGAGGATACCCTCTGACCGCGTCTTCCGCCCAGAGATCACTCCGTCCACCGGCCTCGTCCGCGAGCTTCACGTGTACGGCAGGATGACGCCGGTGGGGCTCGACGGATATGACTGGCAGCACATGGGCTGGGGAGAGGCGCTCATGGAGGAGGCCGAGCGCCTCGCCGAGGAGGAGTACGATATGGACCGCATGGTGGTCATGAGCGCCCTCGGTACCAAGGAGTACTACAGGAGGCTCGGCTACGCATGCGACGGCCCCTACGTCTCCAAGCCTCTATGAGAACCGTTTTTATCCGTGCGACGTTCAATACCAGTGATCGCCGACGTGTACATAGTAGTATACCATTACAAGATACCCATCGACAAGACCATAGACTACTTTAAGCTGGAGAAGAAGGCCATAGAGGCCCACCTGGAGAACGGGTGCGTAAACGTAGAGATATACAGGGACAGCGAGGACCCCCAGCGGTGGATGGAGATAAACAGGTTCCGCGACAAGGAGCACTACCAGCAGGTGGCCTCAACCCTCAACGACGACCCGCGGATCAGCCAGTTATTCGAGGAGTTTCAGGAGCTCCTCGGAGACACAGAGTACGAGCCCGAGAAGAAAGAGTACTTTCACATGATCTAGTCTAAACCGAGGAAGCCCCTGATCTCGGTCCAAGCACACTGCACGAGCCCCCCACTGCAGTTTTGGTCCTCCGGGCAGCAGCCCCCTTTGTTGAACACAAGATAGAGGGCCAACCCTGTCATGGCTGCGACTATTTTAATGCTGGCTATCATTTCAGTCACCGCGATTAATCCCCACGACAATGATATTTACCCTCCTCTAACTCTTTGCTGTAAAGCAACTATCCAAGCTGAATCCACAGCATCGATTTTACAGAGAATCCGTTGAAGTTCAGGGTCACACGGGTCACGTGACCACGCCAATTTTTAAGCCGATGCGCTGTTACGTTTTCTAGTTTACATGAGCGAGGACAAGCTTCCCGGGTACCGCGGAGAACTGCGTTCAGCCCTCGAAGAGGGGGGGGCCGAGATAGGCGACAGACTGGAGGTAACCGTGAACAACCAGCAGTACACAGGGAGCCTGATGCCTCGCGTCGAGAGCTACGACGACTGGCACATCATACTCAAGCTCAAGTCTGGGTACAACATCGGCCTCGCCCACAGCAAAGACATGAAGATCAAGAAGGTGGGCGTGGCAGAGAAACCCGAGTTCAGGCCCCCGCCCCTCCCCGAGGCTGAGCCGGGTCTACCCAAGGTGAGCATCATCAGCACCGGCGGCACCATCGCGAGCAGGGTTGACTACGTCACGGGCGGCGTCGTCTCGGCGATGACAAGCCGCGACCTCCTAGGCATAGTACCTGAGCTGGTCGAGGTAGCCGACGTAGACGCAGACATCCTCTACAGCGTGTTCAGTGAGGACCTCACCCACAAGGAATGGGAGGGCATGGCAAAGCGAGCATACGACAAGATCGATGCAGGCGCCGACGGCGTCATAATCACCCACGGCACCGACACCATGGGCTACAGCGCCGCGGCCCTCAGCTTCGCGTTGCAGGACCTTCCCGTCCCCGTGATCTTCGTCGGCAGCCAACGCAGCAGCGACAGACCCAGCAGCGACAACGCCACCAACCTCATGGGCGGCGTCTACACGGCGGCTCACGCCCCATTCGCCGAGGTGGTCGTGGGACTCCATGAGACCACGTCGGACACCAGCATCGCGTACCTCAGGGGCACAAAGGTCAGGAAGTGCCACACCAGCAGCAGGTACGCGTTCCAGCCCGTTAACGACTGGCCCATCGCACGCTACATAGACGGCAAGGTGGAGATGACCAACGACAGGTACCGGCCTAGGCAGCCCAGCGAGCCCAGGCTGCTGAACAGCTTCAGCGACAAGGTTAGCCTCGTCAAGTTTCACCCAGGCTTCAACCCGACGATCTTTGACTGGCTCATCGACGACGGCGTCAGGGGCATAGTCATCGAGGCGACGGGCCTCGGCCAAGTATGCAAGGACCTATGGCCAGCCATCGACAGGGCACGGAAGGACGACGTCATCGTAGGCATAACGAGCCAGTGCATCTGGGGGCGAGTCCACCTCAACGTCTACAGCCACGGCCGCGAGCTGGTGGACAGGGGCGCCGTGCCGCTGGAGGATATGCACTCCGAGACAGCGTACGTGAAGCTCAAGTGGTGCCTCGGCCAGACCGACGACACGGAGGAGGCGAAGAGGCTGCTCCTCACCGACCTTGTGGACGAGTTCAACCCACGGACACCCTATCTGGAGGGATCACGCTGATGGACATCGAGAAGCTGGGACTAACCGTCGGCATCGAGATACACCAAGAGCTCGCCACGAAGCACAAGCTGTTCTGCTCGTGCCCGCCGCGGCTCAGCGACAAGGAGCCCGACTACACCTTCAGGCGAAAGCTCAGGCCCAGCCAGAGCGAGCTAGGCGAAGTGGATCCGGCCGCCCTCTTCGAGTTCCTCAAAGGCAAGACCATCATATATCAGGGTGACCACGACACCAACTGCCTCGTCGAGATGGACGAGGAGCCGCCGGGCCCGCTTGACTCAGAGGCCATTGAAATATCTCTCATATTTTCCCTCATGACCGACAGTGTACCCGTGGACGAGATCCAAGTGATGAGGAAGACCGTCGTGGACGGCAGCAACACCGGTGGGTTCCAGCGGACCAGCGTCGTCAGCCTCGGAGGAGCCGTAAAAGTCGACGGCAAGACTTACCATCTGGAACAGGTTGCGGTAGAGGAGGACGCGGCAAGGAAGATAGCCGAGGAGGGGGACACCATAACGTACCGCCTGGACCGGCTGGGCATCCCCCTCATAGAGATAACGACGGCCCCCGAGATGTATACACCGGAGGAGGCGTACAATGTAGCGGCCCGGATAGGGGGAATCCTCAGGGCCACCGGTATGGTGCGCAGAGGGCTGGGCACCATCAGGCAGGACGTCAACGTGAGCATACGCGGGGGCGCCATCATCGAGATCAAAGGAGTCCAAGACCTGAACCTGCTGCCAACCATAGCCGAGTACGAGGCACAGCGACAGGCTACGCTCCTCGAGATAGTTGAGGAGCTGAAGAAGAGAGGCGTCACGCCGAAGGCCCTCAGGCAAGAAGCAGCGGACGTGTCGGATGTCTTCAAGGAAACCGGTTCCAAGATACTCGGCGCCGCCCTGAAGAGAGGCGGCAAGGTCATGGCCGTCAAGCTCCCCGGGTTCAGCGGTCTCACTGGGCGGGAGCTCTGCCCAGGCAGAAGGCTGGGCACAGAGATGAACGATCACGCCAAGTTCGGGGGCGGCGTCAAGGGCATATTCCACACTGACGAGCTGCCGGGCTACAGCATCACGGCTGAGGAGGTACACATCCTAAGGGAGAGGATGGATGCCGGGGAGGCCGACGCCGTGGTCATCGTCGCCGACGAGGAGAGAAAATGCGTCGCCGCCCTGGGGGCAGTGGTGGACCGCGCCGAGCAGGCTCTACACGGTGTACCCGCGGAGACGCGTTCCGCAAACCCTGATGGGACGACGAGGTACACGAGGCCTAGGCCCGGGGCTGCCCGCATGTACCCCGAGACCGACGTTAAACCCGTGAAGGTGACCCCCGAGAAGCTGGAAGAGCTGAGGGCGATGCTCCCCGAGATGCCTGAGGTCAAGCTCAGACGGTTCATGAAGGATTACTCCCTCAACGAGAAGCTGGCGACCCAAGTAGTCGACTCCGGTTACATGGGGCTGTTCGAGGAGCTTGCCCGGGAGGGGCACTCGACGACGCTGCTGGCGGTGACCCTGACGGAGGATCTCACGAAGCTCCGGCGTGACGGGGTGCCCGTCGAGGGGCTAACCGACGGGGCTCTGCGGGACGCGTTCACGCTGGTGAAGGAGGGCGCCGCGACGAAGGAGTCTCTGCCAGACGTGCTGACGTGGCTCGCGGAGAACCGGGGCAAGAAAGCGGGGGACGCCGTGTCCGCGCTGGGCTTCGACATGATGACCATCGAGGAGCTCACTGCGTTGGTGAACAGAGCCGTCGAGGAGAAGGCTGATCTGGTAGCCGAGCGCGGCATGAGAGCCATGGGCGCCCTCATGGGCGTCATCATGGGTCAGGTGCGTGGAAGGGCCAAGCCCCAGGACGTCCAGAGGCTTCTACTGTCCGCCGTTGAGGCAAAGAAGGGCTGACAGCCCCCTCATAAGTATTATAAACGGTCTTAGAGGTTATTACGATGTCAGAATACACGTGATTTTATGCCTGAGCCCGCCTTCCGTCTAAAGGTACGTATCGGCGACATGGAGGTGGAGCTAGGCGGGGAGAGGGAGGAGGTCCTCGAGACCCTAGAGGATCTGGATCTCATCATCGACAAGGTCTCCAAGGCCTTCAACGCCGATCTGGCCACGGCGAAGCGCCCCCAGAAAAAGGGTAAAGAGGAGAGTCAGGCAAAGAAGTTTCCCACAATAAACCGGACGAGCCAGTGCAGCGAGGCTGTGGAGAGCCTGCTCGCGACCGAGTGGGGCGAGACCCCGAGGGCCATCGGCGAGCTCAGGGAGGCGATGGAGGCCAACGCCATATTCTTCCCCAAGACCACCCTCAGCGGCGTCCTCGTGTGGATGGTGAAGAAGGGAACCCTCCGCAGGTGGAAGGACAAGAAGCGGGGCTACCAATACGTGCTTAACAAGCAGGAGGGAGAGTGACGCCGCGGCTCAGGGTGACCATCAAGACCGGCTACGGGGACATGGAGGTGAGCGGCGAGTCCCCGGAGGAGGTGCTGGAGGGCCTCGGGTGGCTCACACATGAACTCATCTCGCAGATCAACGAGAAAGCCAACGAGGCCACCGCCTATGAGGCCGAGGACAGCCTGAAGGGCATCATAAGGGTCGACCGTGAAGGCCCCACGATCATCTCCCGCGAGGCGCTGTCCCACTACGAGGCCATCGGACTCATCCTCTACGCTATGAAGAACTTCGAGGCCACAAGTAAACAGATAAGGGAGCGGCTCGTGTCCAGCGGTAAGAAGGTGACTGTCGCCGCGAGGCTCCACGAGATGAGGACCCGTGGCCACGTCTTCAAGCCCGAAAAAAAGGGAAGCATGTACAAGCTCACATCTAAAGGCGTGAAGTGGATCGAGGATGACGTATTGGCGCGGCTCAGCAGCCTTGAATAGCTACTTGGTTCTCTTCTCGTAGTCCCGGTAAAGCTCTGCAGTCACCGTGAGGAGGGAGAGCAGAATCTTCCTGCTGTCACACATGTAGGTGCCCTCCCTGAACTTGTTACGCTGTATCAGCCCCTTGTCCAGCAGCTTCGCCACCGCCCTCTCCGTAGCCTTGGGGGTCAGATCCAGCTCACCGGAGAGCTCCTTGACGGTCAACGTCTTACCCGTCTCGAGGAGATGATAGAAAATCATCAACTGGCTCGGGGCCCGCTGCAGGTTTAACATGCTATCGGTCATCTCCTTCAACTGCTCCAGCTGTTCCTCGGACATCTCTTTCACACCTATTTTTCCCTTGCCACACTTTAAGGGAATTGGTTGAAACCTGGATTAACCACTTTTATGTCTTCACCACACGAAAAGACCGGAGAGACCGGTGAAAGTGTACGGAAAAACCGTTTATTCCCTTGAAACCAGTATTCAAGCCTTGAACAGCTTCATCAGAACGTCGTAGGGTGTGGTGAGGGCCACGTAGCCTTCGCCCGTGTTCTCCACCAGCTCCTTCTGTTTGAGCTCCGCGAGCCTCGCCCTGACGCTGCTGCTGTTCGCCCCCAGCGCCCTCGCTATGTCGATGGGCTTCATGGGCCTGTCCTTGAAGGTGAGGTGGACCAGTATCTTGAAGGCCGAGGTCTCGGGGTCGAGCTCCTTAAGCGCCGTCTCCATCTCTACACCTCGAAGAATTGTACCAGGAGCTCCTTGAGTATGGGCCCCAGCTTATACCTGTACACTCCCCTGCTCACCCTCTCGACGAGCTCCTTGTTGTTGAGGTTGAACAGCACTATGTTCACGGCGTTGACGGTGAGCCCCAGCTTCCCAGCTATCTCCCGCGAGGACATGGGTTCATCGTTCTCGACGAGGCAGAGAAAGACCTCTCTTTGGCTGTCCGCCCTCCTAAGTCCCTCAAGCTCCTCGGAACCCACTCGCCGGACCTCCCGGATTCTACTTGCTGACTGAGTATAAATGTGAGACGATGTCCGTGAAAGGAACCAATGATCTGTAGCTCCCGTCACCGAGCTGCTCGACGTACCCCTTATCCAGAAGCGTCCGCAGGGCAGGCCTGACGCTTCCAGGGGATATCCTCGTCTCCTCTGAGAGGTCCACCGGGCTGGATGGCCCCCTGAAGGCTAGGTAGGTGAGAACCTTGAACTGCACCGTCGAAGGGGAGATGTCTTTCAGAACCTGGTCTAGTAGATCGGTCACCGGTTAGCCGCCTCCTCGAGGGCCTCCACTCTCTTAATGAGATCGAGGAGGATTCCGGGTATGCTCGGGGCGTAGGTTCCACGGCTCGGGCGATCGAGGAATCCATCCTCAGCGAGCTTGGCGAAAGCAGCCTTAACTGAGTTATAGTTGGCGTCCAGCTTCTCAGCCATTTCGCTCGGCCCGAGCGCCGGGTTACTCAGGAATTCCTTGAAAACCGTGTCTTTCAGGCTTTGTTTCGAAGACATATTACTGTTTAACATGTTTGTTTCAATGTTCTTATTAACTTTACTTTTGGGGTGCAGTCGGATTCATATTTATTTTAATCGATACGCGAGCGTATAAATTTCTCCATATATAAATAAAATGGCGTTTTTCGGAAATTACGCTCACGGTGATCACAAGCTTAATATATCGAGGAAAAAAAGTGTTGTACGCAGACGGTTTTCAAGGAACGTGTGATGAAGGTGCTCGCGTACAGGGAAAAAAACCAGCTAAATGCCGCTATGGAGACGCGGGCGCTGACACCAAACCTGAGCCTCTCCCTGAGGAATCTGCTGCTCACGGAGATAACCAGCGACATCCTGGAAGAGGGCCCTCACGTCAAGGAGCTAGCGGCAAAGATACGCGCCGAGAACACGTTCTACTCCCTCAGGAAAAGAGAGGCCTACAGGAGGGTGACAGGAGTGGACGCTGGGAGCCAGATAATCCCCCTCGCCTCAAGGCAGTACGCCGTCTTAGGAGCCATGGCGTACTCGCTCCACGACGGGCGCAGATTCTTCCTGCAGCCCGAGTCCCTCTCCCAGCCATACAGTCTAGCCAGGGACAGGTTCCCGAGCACGGTGAACCTGCGCCGCGAGGCCAAGCTATACGAGACAGCCACCCGGTTTCTGGAGGAACATGGCGGGACTGAGCTGCTGCTCATCGACGGACCGCTTGCCTTCAGTAATGTATGGATGAACGCCGGCCGCGAGGAGGACAGACGGAGGCTCATCGACGCGGTGAACGGGCTCCTTAAGAAATGTAGGCGGCTGGGAGTCGTGACCGCGGGTGTCGTGAAGCGCCCGAGCGCCAGGTACCTGGTCCACTACCTTGGGCTCCAAGACGAGACGGATCTCCCAGACAGTTTCCTCATGCTGCAGGCTCTTGAGCCCGGTCAGAGGACGGATATATTCTCGGCGAGGACGGCGATGAGGATGGCTTCCGGGGTGTCGGGGTTCATGGATGCGCTTGAGGAGCCCATCTACTCGTTCTACGCTCGCCTGACGGGAGAGTGGAGCATCCCGCCGATTCGGATAGACCTCCCGGCTTTCTGCCTCAGCGAGATCGACGACGTGGCCGACTACTGCTACTCCACGAGCCTGTACAACGGCGTCCCCCTCGCCATAGTGAAGGCGGATGAGGCGGTCAAGGTGACGAGGAGGTTCATCAGCGACGTCTACAGCGAGATTATAACCAGGGTCGGGAGGGAAGTGGGAGAGGTCTCGCAGTTAGCGCCGTATTGGGGTGAAGGAGAATGGATGGGAGTCTGAGGGTCGGCCACACCTACAGCCTCACCGGGGAGTACGGCATAAACGAGATAACCATACTTCTGCTCCGCGGCTACGAGCTCGCCAAGGGGGAACTCGTCTACATCGAGCACCCCAAGAACGGCTGCCCCGTGATCTACCAAGTGACTCGCGTCTACCCCCACAAACGGGTCAGGGAGTACGAGGAGGCATTGTTGAGGGACGGCCGAGTCATCACCGACTTCGAGGACAGCACCCTCCACGCCCAGGCGTACCAGTGGGGCTGGATGGACGACGGCGGCAGCCTGAGGCCCCTCAGGTACCCCCTGTCCCCCAACACGCCCGTCTACGTCGCCGAGAGGGAGCTAATCGCACAGTTCACGAAGCCCAACGGCGACTGGAAGCTCCTCCTGGGATCGGACCCCAGTACAGACCTCGACGTGGAGCTGGGCCTCTACAGCCTCATCCGCCAGAGCTGTCTCATCTGCGGCGCCGTGGGCACAGGCAAGACCACCACCTCAGTCACCATGGTGGCGAGGGCGGCTTCGGCGGAGCCCCCCGTCCGTTTCTTCATAGTCGACAAGGACGGCGAGTACAGCAGCCTATCCGAGCAGCTGGGGGCCGACAAGGTGCTCAAGGTGCCTTGGAGCAGGTTCTTCCAGCCAGGCGACGTGCCGTGGGAGGACTACATAGGCGAGTTCGGGTGGCAGAAGACCTGGTGGAACTCCAAGATACTGGTGCATGCGCTTAAGATACTCTACGCACAGGCGGCAGCCGTCACCAAGGTCAACCTCCGGCAGGCCATCGGCTGGGTGAAGCCGGACAAGCTGGGTTTCAACAAGAAGGACGAGGAGTTCGAGAGCTACAGGCAGCAGGTGGTGAACGCCGTCTCTGGCAGCAAGCTGATACCGGACGGCGACATGAAGCCCCTTGACCCGGTGGACCTGCTAAAGAACCGCCACGTAGTCCTCATGGACCTCAGCCAGGGCAGGGACACGTGGAGCCAGAAGCACCTGGTAGTAGCTCAGGTGCTCAGAAGGATATTCAGCGAAGCCCTCGAGAACAGGAGGTTCGGGTGCATCGTCGTGCTCGAGGAGGCCATGTACTACGCCCCCCAGCGAGGCGTCTTCGAGATAGGGGAGAAGGACAGCAGGGGCAAGCTACTGGGCGTCGTCAAGGAGATAGCCACCAACGGCGGCCGCAACGGCGTCGGGCTGTGGGCTGTCACCCAGAGGCTGAGCACCGTGGATAAGACCGTGGTCACCCAGTGCGCCAACAACGTGATATGCCACGGCCTCGAGGACGTGGACAAGGCAAGGATAGCCGAGATCATGGGCAACAAGTTCGCTGAGCTCATAGGAGACCTGCCCCCCGGGGAGGCCATCGTCAAGGGCACCGCCCTCAAATGCAGGTTCCCCATATGGGTCAAGGTGCTGCCTGAGCTGTACCCCGCCTCGAGCCTCAGCACACCCATGAGCCGCTTCATCCACATGGAGATGGCGGGGCGAGAGACGCCTCCTCTGGACGACTAACATATATCCTCCGCAGCTCAATCTAGAGACGGTCGCCATGTCCCATAGGCTGTACCCCGGCAGACCCATCGTCGGAGTGGGCGTCCTCATAGAGGTGGATGGGCGTTACCTGCTCGTCAAGAGGGCGGCTGAGCCGGACGCTGGCCTGTGGTCCATACCCGGGGGCCTCATAGAGGTGGGTGAGAAGGCCGCGGACGCCGCCGTCCGAGAGGCCTTGGAGGAGACGGGGCTCAGCGTCGAGATCATGAACCGGGTTGACGTGGTGGACAAGATTGTCCGGGACGACGACGGAGACGTAAGATACCACTTCATCATAATCGACTTCCTCGCGAGGCCGCTTAGCAGAGAGATGAGGCCCATGGACGACGCCTTGGACGCGGCGTGGGCTGCGCCAGAGGACTTTATCAAGTACGAGCTTACCCCCACGTTGGTGGAGCTGCTGAAACGTATGGGGATCTACCCTGGGTCCTAGAGCTCTGGACGCCTTACCTTCTCGCTCAGGAACTCCTCTACCTCTTTCATCCGCTGGAAGGCGTCTATGGTTCGTGGGCTCATGTACGAGAGCTTGCCGTCCTCCATGATGAGGTAGATTACGAGGTTCTTGTCCACCTGGGCTACCTTCTGGTGGTCCGAGCTCTCGTATAGGTCGTAGACGGTGCCGAGGCTCGAAGTCATCTCGCCTATCTTCCTCCAGCTACTGAGGTCGGGTATCTTCTCCACGGCCAAAGCGTCCGCCCTAAGATTCGAGTCGGATATCTCGTATTTGATGATTATATATCAGGGCTCCATTTTCAGTGTCTCGCGCCACGCTGGACGCGTTATTATTATAAGATTAGCGGGTATTCACCTCTACTGTGTAAGATATGGTAAGCGCGTCACGTTTCAAAGGCAAGAGCTTCATATCCATGAGGGACTACAACCGCGATGAGATCGACTTCATCCTAGGCGTCGCGGACGAGATGATGCCCCTGGAAGTCAAAGGCACAGAAATGGCTAAGGGCAAGATCATGGGCGCCCTCTTCTTCGAGCCCAGCACGAGGACCAGGCTCAGCTTCGAGTCCGCCATGTATAGACTCGGTGGCGCCGTCACGGGCTTCGCTGACCCAGGGGTCAGCAGCGTCAAGAAGGGAGAGACCATGGAGGACACCATCAAGACGGTGGAGAACTACGTGGACATAATCGCCATGAGGCACCCCGACGAGTGGAGCAGCAGGAAAGCCGCGGCCGTCGCGAGCATCCCCCTCCTGAACGGAGGAAGCGGCTCGTGGGAGCACCCCACGCAAGCCGTGCTGGACATGCACTGCATAAAGCACTCCAAGGGCTCCTTGGACGGGCTAACGGTCGGGCTTTGCGGCGACCTCCTCTACGGCAGGACCGTCCACAGCGTCATGATAGGGCTCAGCAACTACGACGTCAAGCTCAAGCTCATCAGCCCCAAGAAGCTGGCCATGCGTGAAGACGTCATAAAGGACACGAAGGGCAAGGTGGAGTGGGAAGCAACGGAGGACCTGACCAAGGTCATCGGCGACCTTGATGTGCTGTACGCGACCCGCATCCAGAAGGAGAGGTTCCCAAGCGAGGACGAATACAAGAAGTATGCCGACGCCTACATCATCGACAACAAGATGATGGCCAAGGCCAAGAAGGGGATGGTGCTCATGCATCCGCTGCCCAGGGTCAACGAGATCGCCGTCGAGGTGGACAGCCACCCAGGCGCCCTGTACTTCAAGCAGGTGCACCACGGCATCTGGGCGAGGATGGCCATAATCGCTCTCGCGCTAGGAGTCTACTAACCCCTGTCGAATAGGCGTTTTATCCGGCCCCACCTATCCTCTTCTCGATCCTTCTTCTCAGGCGCCTTCGAGTTGTACGCCTGCGGTATCCTGTAGAAGTATATCTTGTGGCTACCCACGTTATAGTACCCCTGATCATGCTTCGCGGTGATCCAGTCCACTATCGGGAAGTCGTGGCTCACGATGCGGGTACCCTTCCGGAGCTCGTCATGGAACTTGGGCCTAAGCTTCGCGTTACCCGATGTCGTCAGGTATAGAGTTATCACCGAAGCCTCTGACAGGTCCTCCTCGAAGAAGTTACCCTCAACGACCTTGATCCTGCCATTGAGGCCTTTATCCTCTATCTTGAGTCTGGTTGACTCGACCATCCGGGGGTTGAGTTCGAAGCCAACGGCGCGGGGGATATCGAACTCCTCGACGGCCGTGAACAGTATCCTGCCGTCGCCGCAGCCCAGATCGTATAGGACATCGTGTGGGCCGACCTCGGCTATTATCAGCATCTGGCGCACGACGTTAAGCGGAGTCGGGACGTAGGGCGCGACGCTCTCGGTGCTGTTCCCCCAGCCTAGGGTGTGGTGCCAGCCGCTTATGCGGTCGCCGTAGTCGTCCGGCTCACTGTCGCGTCCGCCCATCAACCATTCCTCCGTCTTGCTAGACTAAAACCTTACCGTGGAAACTATGCGTGAAAAGGCAGATTAAAAAAGGTTTATGCGTCGCTGCCTATCCGAACTGTCCGCGTGACATGGATCACCTTCCCCACGCGAGTTGGGGATCACGTAACCCGTTATCACGCCTTCAGCCGTTCACGAAGCCGTTAAAAACCCAGACCCGGAGTTCTTGATGGTTGTCTAGATGGATCTAAAGATAGTGAAGTTGAAGATTCCCGAAGGGTGTAACCTTATCCTAGGGCATAGCCACTTCATCAAGACGGTGGAGGACGTCTACGAGGCCCTAGTCTCGTCTTCCTCGTCCATCAAGTTTGGGCTGGCGTTCTGTGAGTCCAGCGGTGAGTGCCTCGTCAGGCACGACGGTAACGACGAGGGGCTCCGGAGGGTGGCCATTGAGAACGCGGAGGCGCTGAGCTGCGGCCACAGCTTCAACGTGGTCATGAGGGACGCCTACCCCATCAACGTGCTCACACAGCTCAAGATGGTGCCCGAGGTCTGTAGGATATTCGCGGCCACGGCGAACCCGCTGCAGGTCGTCGTCGCCGAGACGGAGCAGGGCAGAGGCATCATGGGCGTCATCGACGGCTCCAAGAGCAGGGGCGTAGAGGACGAGAAAGGCATAGAGTGGAGGAAGGGTCTCCTCAGGAAGTTCGGCTACAAGACCTAGCCGAGCACCCTCTTTATTAGCTCCGGGAGCCTGTCCATCGGGTTATCCCCCGGAACCTCCTTGATCAGCCCCTTCTCCATGTACCTGTCCAGCAGGGGCTGAGTCTTCTCCCTGTACACCACCAGCCTGTTTCTGATCACGTCAGGTCTGTCGTCGTCACGTAGTATAAGCTCGGAGCCGCACTTGTCGCATATCCCCTCCTTCTTCGGAGGCTTGGATACGAGGTGGTAGACCTCCCCACAATTGGGGCAGCTGCGCCTGTTGCTCAGCCTCTTGACGATGGCCTCGTCGTTGAGTGTGACGTGGATCACGTAGTCCAGCTTCAAGTCGTGCTCCTCGAGGAAGCTGTCCAGAAACTCGGCCTGCGGGGTGCTGCGCGGGAAGCCGTCGAGTATGAAGCCGTTCTCCAGGTCCGATCTGCTGAGCCGCTCGCCTACGACGCCGTTCACTATCTTGTCGGGGACAAGCTCGCCGTGGGACATGTAGCTGTCCACGATCTTACCGTACTCGGTTCCGTTTGCCACGGCCTCCCTCAGCATGTCGCCGGTGGTGATCACAGGGACGCCGTAGAGCTCGGATATTATGTGTGCCTGGGTTCCTTTACCGCTCCCCGGTGGGCCCAGCAGGACAATCCTGAGAGGACGCCTCATACGAATCCGGTGTGGAACACCGTCTCGTGCATTAAAGATTTACTATACAGTGTTCAATATGTGTCAGGCATGGAGCCGTACAGAGAGTTCACCGCGCTGGGGTGGTTCCTCATCGTCCTCGGCCTCCTATTCGTGGCCCTGCCATACATCGTGAGGATGGTGCCGAGCGTCGAGAAGCTGCCCTGGTTCATCCTATGGGTTTACAGGAGGGACGGCTTCTACTTCGCGACCAGCCCGCTCCTCATACTCCTCTCCGTGCTATCGATGGTTTGGAGCTACCTGAGGCGGTGAAGAGTAGTCTCTTATACAGCACTCGGAATCATTCAGCTAAGATGGTTAGGCGCAGGGTAATCCTCGTCGTGCGGGATGGGTGGGGGTACACCGAGGAGACCGTGGGGAACGCGGTCCACATCGCTAAGACGCCTAACAACGACAGCTACATGGAGCACTACCCCTGGACTCTGTTAAAGTGTACGGGGAACGCCGTCGGCTTACCCGCGGGCACGCAGGGCGGCAGCGAGCCGGGGCACCTCACCATGGGCGCCGGGAGGGTCGTGTGGCAGCCCCTCGAGGATATAAACCGGAGCATCAGGGACGGAAGCTTCTACGAGAACCAGCCTTTCCTCGACGCCATACTGCGCTGCCGTGAGACGGGCGGAAAGCTACACCTAGCCGGGCTTTTCAGCGACCAGGGGATACACGGGACCACCCACCACTTATACGCCTTCCTTGAGCTGGCGAGACGCGAGGGATTCGACAGGGTCTACATCCACGGTTTCCTCGACGGCAGAGACGTGCCGGAGAGGAGCGCCGCCGAGTTCCTCAAGGAGACGCTCAGAGTCATAGAAGAGAAGGGCGTCGGCCGGCTCGCGTCCATTGTCGGCAGGTACTACGCCATGGACCGTGACACCAACTGGGGCAGAACAGAAAAGGCATACGATCTGCTTACGCTCGGAGTGGACAGGAAGGAGCGGGACCCCTTCGAGGCGCTGGAGCACGTCTACGCCGAGGACCCCGAGCTAACCGACTACTACGTGGAGCCCATAGTTTTGACGGATCAGGACGGCTCACCGGTGGCCACGATAGACGACGGCGACTCCTTCATCTTATGGAACTTCCGGAGCGACAGGGCGAGGCAGATAACCTACGCGTTAACCGACGCTGAATTCAGCGAGTTCAGGCGCAGGAAGACCGCTGACATCTTCTATGTCTGCATGAGCGTCTACGACCAGAACCTTACCCTCCCTGTGGCGTACCCGCAGCACACGGTCAGGAACAACCTAGGGAACGTTCTTAGCGCCGCCAGCCTCAGGCAGCTGAGGATAGCCGAGACAGAGAAGTACGCCCACGTGACGTTCTTCTTCAACAGCCAGATCGAGGAGCCTAACCAAGGGGAGGACAGGATACTGGTGCCCAGCCCCAAGGTGCCCAGCTACGAGGACAAGCCTGAGATGAGCGCCCACGAGATAACCGGTAGGCTCATCCCGGAGATCGCCAGAGACATCTACGACTTCATACTGGTCAACTACGCCAACGGGGACCTGGTCGGCCACTCAGCGAACCTGGACGCCGGAGTGAAGGCGTGCGAGGTCGTTGACGAGTGCCTAGGCATGGTGGTGGATGCCGGGTTGGATAAAGGCTACACGGTTCTGGTCACGGGGGACCACGGAAACGTGGAGACCATGTTCTACCCGGACGGCTCGCCGAACCCCAGCCACGGTGTGAACCCGGTGCCTTTCATACTGATAAGCGACGACGAGGCGTTACGGAATATATCACTCAAGAAGGAGAGGGGGCTAAGCAGCGTGGCTCCGACGGTGCTCCGCATCATGAACCTAGAGAAGCCGAAGGAGATGGACGCAGATCATCTTTTCCTCTAAACAATGTTTTAAAATGTTCTTGTTAAACCGAGATCACCTCCATGTGTGCCTCTAAATATTACGATTTTAGCCTCATTTATGCGAAAATGTTGGGATTATTGGTGTGTTGACGGTGAGAATAGAAGATTTTATAGTCTTACAGTGTAAATTCTCGTGCATTATCGGGGCTGCGGCGATCCAGTCCCTAGTATGCTGTGACCGACATGATCAGGGAGAAAGGCTTCGACACCCAGAGGTACCTCAAGACACAGGTCGCCCGCATCCTCGAGCGCGTAGACCAGTTCGACAAGCTCTACCTGGAGTTCGGCGGCAAGCTACGGTACGACCACCACGCCAGCAGGGTGCTACCGGGGTTTGAGCTGAACACCAAGGTCCAGATGCTCAGGAAGCTCGACGAACTGGAGATAGTGCACTGCATCAGCGCCAAGGACATCGAAGGTAGGAAGATTAGACGGGACTTCGGGCTCACATACGAGGACCAGATACTCAAGGACATAGGCGACCTGGGTGAGCTGGGCCTTGACGTCTCCGCCGTGGTCATCAACCGGTACAGCGGCGAGCATGCGGCAGACAAGTTCAAGCAGCGCCTCGAGAACCGAGGCATCAAGGTCTACATCCACTACGAGATAGACGAGTACCTCACCGACCTGGAACGTGTAGTCAGCGACGAGGGGTACGGCAAGCTCGAACACGTGGACACGGAGAAGCGTATAGTGGTCGTCACGGCCCCCGGCCCCGGCAGCGGTAAGATGAGCTTCGCCATGAGCCAGGTCTACCAAGACCGCAAGATGGGGGTGATGAGCGGCTTCGCCAAGTTCGAGACCTTCCCCATATGGGACCTCCCGTTGGAGCACCCCGTGAACATAGCCTACGAGGCCGCCACAGCAGACCTCGGGGACTACAACTGCGTGGACCCTTGGCACCTCGAGGCTTACGGAGTGGAGGCGACCAACTACAACCGGGACGTCGAGAACTTCGCCATAATGCTGAAGATCATAGAGAAGATGACGGAGCCAGGCGACCCCATGGCCGAGATCAGGAGCCCCACGGACATGAGCGTCAACATGGCCAAACAGGGCATCGTGGACGACCAGGTCGTCAGGCTGGCGAGCAAGGAGGAGATAGTGCGCCGCTACTACCAGTACCAGCGGGAGTTCGTGGAGGGCCACACAACCTACGATACTTTAGAGAGGATGGACGTGGTCATGGGTAAGGTAGGCGTGAAGTCCAGCGACCGAGCCGTGGCGACGGCCGCCAACGAAGCGTGGGAGCTAGCAAAGAAGGACCCATCCAAGGGCTTCAACGGCCTCCACAGCGGCTCAGCCATAGAGCTGTGCATGAACAGCTGCACGGTGATCATCACGGGGAAGCGTTCGCCTCTGCTGCACTCCGAGTCGGCGGCCCTGCTCAACGCTGTGAAGACGCTGGCGGGCATCCCAGACGAGATAAACGTCCTCTCCCCCGTGATCATCGAGGCCCTCAACAGCCTGAAGGGAAGCATGGGGCTCAGCGACGGGTCGCTCGACGTGAAGGAGGTCCTAGACGCCTTATCCGTGAGCTCCGTCTTCAACCCGAACGCCGCCGAGTGCCTCAGCGTCCTCCCCCATCTCAAGGGATGTGAGATGCACTCGACGCACCTCATGGACTCTGACTGTGAGAGGCCCCTGAAGCAGCTGGGCTTCAACATCACCACCGACGCCAGGCTTCACATAAAGAACAATAGATGAATTTTACTTCATAATTGAAATGCCTCGTATCTGCTCTGATGTAAACAGATTCTGAAAGTATAAACCGACAAAATCGAGTGATAGTACGGCTCTCCGCTTATATTAACGGCTGCGAATGGTTTATACGGAGCCACTGTGAGAATCGCAGTATTATCGGCGGGTCACTGAAGTGACGAAATATATTTTTATCACGGGCGGCGTCCTGAGCGGCCTCGGGAAGGGACTGGTCACCTGCAGCGTCGGTAAGATGCTTGAGGTACGCGGCTTCAAGGTGACGGCTGTGAAGTGCGACCCCTACCTCAACGTCGACGCGGGCACCATGAACCCCTATATCCACGGCGAGGTCTTCGTCCTCGAAGACGGCTACGAGGCCGACATGGACCTCGGCACCTACGAGAGGTTCCTGAGCGGCGAATTCAGTGGGCTCAACAACATCACGAGCGGTCAGGTCTACCAGGAGGTCATCAGGCGGGAGAGGAAAGGCGGGTACCTCGGCCGATGCGTCCAGATCATACCCCACGTCACCGATGAGATCAAGCGCAGGATCAGGCTCGTGGCGGGGAAGAGCAAGGCCGACATAGTCCTCATTGAGTGCGGCGGCACCGTGGGCGACATCGAGGGGCTGCCTTTCCTCGAGGCGTTCAGGCAGATGAGGAACGAGGAGAAGAAGGTAGACACGCTGCTCGTTCACGTGACCCTCGTACCCGTGCTCGAAGCCGTAGGCGAGCCCAAGACGAAGCCCACGCAGCACAGCGTCAAAGAGCTCAGGGCCATCGGCCTCAACCCCGACATCATCGCCGCCAGGGTAGAGACGGGCCGCCTGGAGCCTAAACACCGGAAGAAGATCTCCCTCTACTGCAGCGTCGAGGAGAGAGCCGTCTTCAGCAGCATCAACGTGCCCACGCTCTACGAGCTCCCGCTGGAGCTCGAGGGGCAGGGGATGGGGGAAGTGGTCTGCGAGTACCTCGGCCTGGAGAGCTGCGCGCCCGACTGGGCCGAGTGGAACGTCATGGTGGATAGGTACCGGACGCCCACAGACGTCGTCAAGATAGCGATGTGCGGCAAGTACGCCGAGCTGGCCGACTGCTACGTCAGCGTCAACGAGGCCCTCCGCCACGCCGCGGCCAAGTCTGGCTGCAAGGTACAGATCGACTGGATAGAGACCGAGGTATTCGAGGACGACCTCAAACACGTGAAGATCCTAGAGGACTACGACGGCGTCCTCGTCCCCGGCGGCTTCGGACAGCGCGGCGCAGAGGGCAAGATAATAGCCATCAACTACTGCAGGACCCACGACAAGCCGTTCCTCGGGATCTGCTACGGCTTCCAACTGGCAACGGTTGAGTATGCCCGCTACGTGGTGGGCCTCGAAGGGGCAGCCAGCACCGAGTGCGTCCCGGAGACCCCGCACCCGGTGATCGACTTGCTGCCCGAGCAGAAGGAGATCAGCGAGCTCGGCGGAACCATGAGGCTGGGGGCGAACCCTGTGATCCTGGAGGAGGGAAGCCTACCTCACAGGCTCTACGGCTCGACGGAGATAATGGAGCGGCACAGGCACAGGTGGGAGGTGAACCCGGAGTACTGGGACACGCTGGAGAAGGGTGGCGCGGCGTACCCCGGCTGGAGCAAGGAGAAGAAGCTAAAGGAGGTGATGTGGCTCCCGGACCACTACTTCTTCCTAGGCACCCAGTTCCACCCCGAATTCAAGAGCCGCCCATGGGCGCCGAGCCCACCATACTATGGGCTGGTGAAGGCGAGCTACGACAAGAAAAAGGGTAAAACAGAGCCCGAGTTCTAGTTTTTAAAGTAAAATTATTTCTCGTAGACGACTCTGCCGTCCACGATGGTAGTCAGTACCTGGATGTCCTTGATATCGTCCTGGGGCACCATCAGTATGTCCCTGTCCAGCACGATGAGGTCGGCCAGCTTCCCCGGCTCGACGCTGCCAAGCCTGTCTTCCTCCTTGCTGAGGTAGGCCCCGTTCCACGTGTAGACCCGTAATGCGTCCATGACGCTGACAGCCTCCTCGGGGCCTACCACCTGGCCGCTGCTCGTCTTACGGGTCACGGCCTCGTAGATCTGGACGAAGGGGCTGTAGAAGGTGACGGGGCAGTCGCTGTTGCCGCCTGCGACGATGCCCATCTCCTGCATCGTCCTGTGGGGGTGGAGCCACCTGCTACGCTCTGGGCCGAAGTTCTCTGCGTACTGGTCCCCCAGCCCGTACATGTAGCCTATGCTGCTGCTTGGCGTGACTCCCAGCTCCTTGATGCGCCTCAGCTGCTTCGGCGTGCACAGGCTGTTGTGCTCTATCCTGTGCCTCATGTCCGGCTTCGGGTTCAGTCTCTGGGCCTCCTCGATGGCGTCCAGCGCCATGTCGACCCCCCTGTCTCCGATGCTGTGGATGCTGACGCGTAGCCCCGCGTCGTGGGCCTTGACGACGAGGCGCTTCACCTCCTCGGGGTCCGTCATCCACATGCCGAGTCCCTTGGTGCCCCTGTGCTGGGGCATGTATACGCAGCACGTGCCGCCGGCGCCGCTGCCGTCCCCCATGATCTTCACGGACATGACCCTGAGCCACTCGTCTCCGAAGCCGCTCTCGACGCCAGCGAGCTCGAGGGCGTCCAGCACTCCCCCCGGCACGTCCGAGTTGACGCTCACCATGAGGTTCATCCTGACCTGCCTGACTCCGTCGTCCAGCAGCTGCTTGTACGCCCTTATCTCGCTCTTGCGGCCGCTGGCGTTGTGAGTAGACGTCACGCCCCACTCGCTGAACTGGTCCACCACCTTCCTGAAGCTCTCCTTTAGCTCAGCCACCGTGTACTCCGGTATGTGCTCCCTTATGAGGCCCACAGCGTTCTCGTAGAGGAGCCCCGTGTGCAGCCCGTCCTCGTTCCTCTCCAGCTCACCGCCCGGAGGGTCTGGGGTGTCCTTGGTGACCCCCGTCACCTCGAACGCCAAGCTGTTCACGAGGGCCTGGTGGCCCGTGTCGGCGACGATGAACACGGGGTTGTCCGGGACCGCCTCGTCCAGCTCCCACCGTGTGATGTGCCTCTTCTCCTCCAGCTTGCTGTCGTTGAAGTTGGCTCCCATGACCCAATTTCTGGGGCCAATTTTCTCCGCCTTCGCCTTCAGCATCCCGAGTATCTCATGGATGTTCCTCACGGGCGGGGCCCTGCAGTCCACCTCCAGGAACCTGGACGCGATTCCCCCTGGGTGTGTGTGGCTGTCGATGATTCCGGGCATGGCGGTCTTTCCCTTGAGGTCGATGATCCTGGTGGACTCACCGGCCAGCGCCATGACTTCATCGGTGCCGCCCACTGCTACGAACCTCCCGTCCCTGATGGCCACGGCCTCCACTATCGAGTCCCTGTCGTCGACGGTAACGATCTTGCCGTCGAAAAGCACGGTATCAGCACATAGACCCAACATTGATCACGTAGAAGACACCGTGTTAATGGAATAAAAAACCAGTCAAAGAACAGGCATAGTAACCACATGAACCTACTGAGTGCCATGATCTCCCGGGGGGCTGAAACAACTAATCACAGGTGGGGGGTGGAATAGTTAGGTGGGGGCTGAATGCTGGTTGAGCAAGTCACCTAACTTCCACGTTGTACCATCTTGAGCCCCATTAAAAGCGTAATTGGTGACCGGCTCACCACAAACAACCTGTCTGTACTGGCTCCATCCAAAACACGTGTATTGTATGTAACCAAGTTACACAAAAAAAGGGAGCTAAAGCTCCACCACGCCGACGTTGTCCTTCACGGTGATGTTGGTCCCATAGGGCTCAGAGAGCTTCTTGATGACGCCCAGTATCTTGGCGCCCATCTTCTCGTCCGCGAGGACAGGTCTACCCCTCTGGCTCCTAGGCTTGTCCTGCCCCAGCTCTATCGGGTAGAGCTTCAGCTCCCTAAGCCTGTCACCCTCAAACTCCATCCGCGGTGTGACACTGATCCAGTACTTCTCATCATCAGTGAACCACTTGTGCACCTGGTGACCGGGCCTGGGCGGCGCCTTCTGCCTGGCGTCGAAGGCCTGGCTCACCTTGCCGCTGTAGGGGTCCAATTTGTACCGCTCGTAGAAGTCGGCGGGCATCTTGAACACCGTCTCGTTCTGGAAGATGAAGTTACCCAGGCTGTAGAAGATGGGCCTGCCGTCCCTGATCTCTATGCCCCTCATGGCGTGGTGGCCATGGCCGATGAAGCAGTGGCACCCAGCGTCTATGGCGGCCCTGGCGAACTCCTCCATGAACTCCGCGGGCCTCTCCGTGTCGTTGGGCATACCCTCGTGGGCGTGGAGGGTGAACAGCACCCAGTCCGCCTGCCTAGCGGCATCCCTGACGGCCTCCAGGTTCCCCTCCATGTCTCCCTTATGGGGCCTCGTGTGGAGCCCCACGGCATCGCCCGCGACGAACTTGTTAGTCAGGAAGTGGTAGCTGTCCTCCTCTTGATAGACCTCAGATAGGTTTAGCTCGCCGTATACCTCTTTGACCTTCTCGATGGTCTCAGGCTTCGCCTCGAACCATTTCTCGTGGCGCAGCGGGTTAAGCCCAGGCCTACCCTTCATGTCGCGCCTAGAGTCCCCTGCCCTCCCGAAGCTGGCGAAGCTGCTACAGGCTGATAGCACCGCGACCCTTCCTTTACCCGTGTCCATGTACCCCGGCTCCCTCGCCTCAGCCAGGTCCCTCCCGGTGCCTGCGTGGGGGAGGCCCGCCTGCTCCAGGTAGTGGAGCGTGCTGAAGAGGCCGCCGTACATGTAGTCGAGGCTGTGGTTGTTGGCGGTGCTGAACATGTTGAACCCCATCCAGGTGAGCTCGTCCAGGATTCTAGGCGGAGCCCGAGTATATGTGCCCCCGCACTCGGCCGCCGGGTAACAGTCCTCGTCGTAGTCGTGGAGAAGCATCTCAAGGTTTGTGAAGGCCACGTCGACGCCCCGGATCACCCTGAGCAACCTCTCGAACTCCGGCTCAGAGTATACAGACTGCCTGAGGGTGATGAGGGAGTCGCCAGTGGCTACAAGACTAAGTTCCTTCAAACGTTACACCACATGATCGAGGACGCCAATACATAAAACATCAGCGACGAGACAGCAAGGGAATAAATGTGAGGCAGGGCGCCGCGTCAGCTGATCATCGATCCACCGAGCCCGACTGCCTCAAATTCCAGCCACCACGGCCTCCACGGGCTGGCCGTTGGGCTGTCGCAGGAGCCGCTCTATGCTATCGACGTCGGGTTCCACCTTCACGGGCCTGTTCATATAGCGCGCGTCTATCGAGGCCATCTCCCCTAGGTGGTACCTCACCGTGTTCTCAGGGTCTTTGAGGAGGTTACCCGTGAGGATGCAGACCACCTCCTCGTCTAGGCCGATCACCCCGGCCTCGCGGAGCTTCTTGGCTCCAGCCACCGAGGCCGCCGACGCGGGCTCGCATCCTACGCCGGAAGCGTCCACGACGGCCTTGGCGTTCATTATCTCGGTGTCCGAGACACGCTCCACGACGCCGTCGGTCTCCCGTATCGCGTCCAAGGCCTTCACCCAGCTCACAGGGTTACCTATCTTGATGGCGGAGGCCACGGTCTCAGGCTTCACGGCCTCGAGGTGGTTGAGCTTGCCTCTCCAGAGCCTGTAGAAAGGGCTCGCCCCCTCCGCCTGGATGGAAGCGATCCGGGGTGCCTTCTCGATGAGGCCCAGCTGCTTCAGCTCCCGTAGAGCCTTGCCGAACGCGGCCGTGTTGCCCAGGTTCCCCGCGGGGACCAGTATCCAGTCTGGAGGCTCCCAGCTTCTCTGCTGCAGCATCTCGAAGACTATGCTCTTCTGGCCCTCAATCCTCCACGGGTTCAGGCTGTTGAGGACGTAGAAGCCCAGCTCCGAGCTGCTCTCCTTGACGATCCTCATGGCGTCGTCGAAGCTTCCCCTCACCTGGATCACTTGGGCGCCGTATGCCAGCGCCTGAGCAAGCTTGCCGTAGGCGATCTCTCCTTCGGGTATGAACACGACGGCCTTCAGCCCTGCCTGGGCCGCGTAAGCCGCCATCGAGGCGCTTGTGTTACCGGTCGAGGCGCACGCGACTACGCTAGCCCCGCTTCTCACCGCCTCCGAGACCGCAACGGTCATGCCCCGGTCCTTGAAGCTGCCCGTTGGGTTCTCCCCCTCGTGTTTCAGTTGCAGACGCTCCACGCCGGTGTACCTTGACACTCCGCCTCGTCTATACAGGTTGGTGTTGCCCTCCGGCCGGGTGACTATGGAATCCATTCCGATGCGCGGGTGGATGAGCTCCTTGTACCTCCAGACGCCGCTACTGAACGGGCCATCCATATGGCTCAGCCGATGCTCGAAGACATCAAGAGATACCTCTGGGAACGCGTGGACGACCTCCAGGGTTCCCCCGCAGCCGCAGGTAAACCCGTTGAGGGCGTAAACGGATCTACCGCATCTCACACAACGATACTTCAAGCCTAGATCACCCTTGCGCCTCGGTTACTCGGCGTTGTGTGGTACACCTTGGTCTCGATTGAGCTGAACGCCTCGACCATAGCCTTAGCGATCTCGCCGACCGGCTCCCCGACCGCGAACACCGAGGGCCCGCCGCCTGAGATGCTGCACCCGTAGGCCCCCGCGTCCAGAGCCGCCTGCTTCACCGCCCAGAAGTTAGGTATCATGGAGGCGCGGTGAGGCTCCACGAGGTTGTCGCAGATGCTCCTCCCAAACAGAACGGGGTCGCCGAGGGCCACCCCAGCGGTCATCCGGGTCGCGTACCCTATGTTCCGCACGGCGTCCTTGAGGGCCACCATCTCTGGCAGAAGCTCCCGGGCTGTACGGGTCTTGTTCTCGATGTTGATCTCGGGTGCCACGACGACCATCCCGATGTTGGGGGCGTCGAGCCTAACCACGTCGTAGTCCTCCCCTACAAGCACGTAGCCACCGAGGATTGACGCCGCAACGTTGTCGGCGTGGGGGGCGCCCGCAACTGCGCCTTCCCCGTGGGCGGCGAGCCCGATCAGCTCTTTTGTGTTGAGCCCCAGACCGAGCATGTGGTCGACGGCTATCGCCGTGGCTGAAGCCGAGGCCCCGGACGAGCCCATCCCTTTCCCAGGGGGGACACCCTTCCTGATCTCGGCTTTGAAGCCGTGGGAAACGTCGTATCTTTCTTTAACCAGCTGGAGCACCGCCCCTGAGCTGTTAATCTCTGGATCCACCGGTATCTTGTCTGCGCCGACTCCTTTCACAGATAACCTGACCTCTGGTTCATCGATCTTCTCTAGCCGCACGATGTCGCCTAAGCTGTCGAGGGCTACACCGATTACGTCAAAACCAGGGCCAAAGTTAGCTATGGAGCCAGGCGAGTAAACACGAACCTGTTTTACAGTCACCTGTCACCCTGTTCACCTTGACTTCCTTTCCATAGAAGCGTAGCAATATAACGGTTTCGTATAGAAAACGAGTAGTATAGAGTACGAGTCTACACACTAGGCACTCTGGAAGGCTCATCGAAGATAATATGAGAAATGTTGTTTGTGGTGTTTAATAAAACCGAATTTCCTAATCACAGAATTAAGTTACTTTGGTGTAAGGATGAAATCATGGATTACATGGGGAAAAATTGTTGCGGTCAACGTTTATATAGTATCAAAATGTTCTGTCTTGAGAGTGGTAGCTTTTGAAAGAAGAGGTAAGACAAGCGCTTGAAGAGGTACGGCCACACCTCCAGGTAGACGGAGGAGACGTGGAGCTGGTAGACGTCGAGGACGACGGAACAGTGAAGGTAAGGCTAACCGGCTCCTGCGCAGGCTGCCCCATGAGCCAGATGACTCTGAAGTGGGGTGTAGAGAACTACCTCAAGAAGAAGATTCCCGCAGTCAAATCTGTGGAAGCAGTCTAGGAGGCACCCACTGACGCTGCCCGTTGAGCTAGATCAGGCCCAGAGCTACGGAGACATCTTTGCCCTGGTGAAGAAGGCGGTTAAGAGAAGCCTGGGGCTTCACCGCGTAGGGCTCATGATGTACCTGGGGAACCTGCCCATCAGGGTGGGGGCGTTCCACCCCCTCGGCACAAACGACATAGTGCTCAACAGGCGGCTGCTGGGCTCCACGAAGAGCCAGAAACAGAAGGCCAACGTCTTCGCCATACTGGTGCACGAGTACCTCCACTCCCTCGGGTTCACCGATGAACGCAGGGTGCGGAAGCTCACGTACAAGGTGTGCCAGGATAACTTCGGTAAGAACCACCCGACGGTGGAGGCAGTCCTGACGGGGCCGTGGGCGAGCCTCTCGGTGGAGGACTACGATGAGCTTGAGCCCGAGCTGGACCTTGAGCTGGTCCGCGACTTCGAGAGAATAGACAGCGCGTATATTATTTAACGAGAAATAGTTAGGCTATCCCTGCGGCTTAAGCAGAGCTTTCTTGGTGATCTTCACCAGATCCTCGGGCGGGATGGGCTTCATGAGCACCTCCCTGATGCCCAGCTTCTCCTCGTTGACCTCGTCCTTGAAGCTGCTGTACCCTGTGATCATGATGATGTTCACGTCGTTGCTGTTCTCACGTATCTTCTCGGCGACCTCGTCACCAAGCATGTCAGGGAGATTGATGTCAAGGATGACCAGGTCGTATTTCTTCCGGTTAGCCTTGTAGAGCGCTTGGAGGCCCGTGATCGCCGTGTCCACGTTGAACCCGACGCTCTGAAGCACTAGCTTGAACGTGTTGGCCAGTGACTTGTCGTCGTCGACCACCAGTATGCTCTGGACCCCAGCCTCTTCATCTATCTCGGTGGCGCCTACCTCGTACTCGAGAAGGCTTCTCCTCAGCGCGGGGTCCCTCTGGATTGTCTGGCTCACTATCTCCAGCCGCTCGACGAGCTCGTCGAGTTTCTCCTCGTGCTCCCTAAGAATGTTTATCAGCAGGTCTAGCACGTCGATTTTCTCTGTGAACGACATTTCATCACGTGGATTTCCGCATTGGATGCTGTACAACTATCATAATATAAGACTCTTTAGGGGCTGATTTCTATATCTAGGCTCTATTTCAGGTGCACTATTTATAGCAGTAAGGGCACCTGAGGACCCGTTCATATCCCTGCGGGTAGTTCTCCACGAGGCCGTGTATCGGGCATTTGAATGCATAGAACGGGAGGCTCCCGCTCCATCCAGTCCTTGATCTACGGGACGTGGGAACGGCCCCTGTGACCAGTAGCCTGATCTTCTGTAGCAGACTGAGCCTGACATGAGTTTTATGCGGCTTCTCGACCTGAACCATGACGCCTTGGTCTCACACGCGCCACGAATTACGGTTATGTGACCTACCCGTGCATTGGCGACGTACATCCCGGAAAAGATTAAACGGTCTCAGCCTCTCTCTTTGATGGTGTTCTGGTTTGGACAGAAAAAAAGTTGACGAGTTCAAGTACATCGTGGAGGCTAACCGGCTCATGAGAGGAGGCGGTCTGTTCCTAGTCTCCGAGGGAAAGGAGGGTAAGCCCAACGCCATGACCATAGGGTGGGGCTTCCTGGGGACCATGTGGAGGAGACCCGTCTTCGTGGTGGCGGTGAGGCTGTCGAGGCACACGCACAAGCTTCTTGAGGAGTCGGATAGTTTCACGGTCTGTCTTCCCGGCAAGGGCATGGAGGAGTGGCTCGACGTGTGCGGCACCAAGTCGGGCAGGGATATGGACAAGTTCAAGGAGCTGAATATGACAGCCGTGAAAGGCGTCAACGTGGAAGCGCCATACATCCAAGCGTGCCCAGTGCACGTCGAGTGTGAGATAATATACAAGAACGAGATGAAACCGGGGCAGCTCAAGAAGGGCGTCGAGGAAGAGGTATATCCCACAAAGGACATGCATGTACTGTACTACGGCGAGGTCAAGGGCGTCTTCGCCGTGGGCGACGCAGACGAGAGACTGGCATAGGAGTGTTTATGGATGAAGATGCTCATCGTGTATGACTCTAGGACCGGCAACACCGAGAAGATGGCCCACGCCGTAGCCAAGGGCGTTGAGGCCGCCGGAGTCGAGGCTATACTGAAGAAGATAGACGACGCCAAGGTCGACGAGCTTATCCAGGTTCAGGGCCTGATCCTGGGCTCCCCCGTCTACTATGGGTTGCCGACCGCGAAGATCAAGGAGTTCATAGACGAGTCTGTGAAGTACCACGGGCAACTCGAAGGCATGGTCGGGGGCGCCTTCTGCAGCGCTGGAGGGACGCACACAGGCTCCGAGACCACCATCGTCGCGTTGCTTGAGGCCCTCATGGTCCACGGCATGGTTGTGCAGGGCACGTCAGCCAAGAACCATTACGGCGCCGCCTCGGTGGGAGCCCCAGACAACGACGATGTCGAGGTCTGTCACAGGATGGGCGAGAGACTCGCTAAACTTGTGAAGAAGCTCAACGCGTAGAATCCCTCCCTGAGAACCCTTTTTTCTTATTACAGTAACAATACATTTGGTACTTGATGTCGTCAAACCTTAGAGACCGGGTCCTCGATGATCTGGAGGCAGACATCACAGATCTCGCGGGGCTTTGCTCCAGCCTAGTGAAGATACCCAGCGACAACCCGCCGGGGGACACCTCTAAACTAGCCTCGTTCATCCAGAGCTACCTTGAAAGCTTCGGCGTCGTCGTCGAGACCTACGAGCCGGTGGAGGGGGTGGTTAACGTCGTTTCATCGATCGGGGAGGGGATTCCTCACCTCATACTCAACGGCCATCTAGACCAGTTCCCAGGCGACGTTGGAGAGGAGTGGAGCCGCAGCCCCTACTCGGGGGAGGTTTCAGGCGGCGAGCTACACGGCCGCGGAAGCGGCGACATGAAGGGCGGCCTGGCGTCGCTCCTCCACTGCTTCGGCAAGCTGAGCACGCTCAGTCTACCGGGTAAGGTTACTTTCACAGGCACATCCGACGAGGAGACGGGGGGCAGATGGGGCGCCGGGTGGCTCCTCGACAACGTGGAGGGCCTCCGCGGAGACGCGGTCCTGAACGGGGAGCCTTCGGGCCTCACGGTGAGGATCGGGGAGAAAGGCAGAGTGCCTCTGATCCTGCGGGCCAGGGGCCAGGCGGCCCACGGGAGCTTCGCCGGGTACGTCGGCGAGAACGCCATCATGAAGATGGTTAGGGCGCTGCCCAGGGTGGAGGCGCTTCAAGGCATGCCCGCGCCCCTGGACGCCGAGGCTCTGAGCCTCACCGAGGAGGTGATGAAGGGATACAAGGAGCAGTACGGCCACGAGTCATCCACGATGGCGGACGTGCTCAAGCACGTGACCGTGAATGTGGGGGTGATCCGAGGCGGCGCCAAGGACAACATCGTGCCTGCGCTGTGCGAGGCGGAGGTGGACGTCAGGCTGCCCCTCGGGATCAGCCCCGAGGAGATAAGGAGCAGGGTAGAGGAGGAGGTCCGCCGAGTCGACCAGAGCATGGAGGTGGAGTGGGGCCGCCACACATCGGTGCTCACAGGGTCCACCTACACGCCGCCCGAGGCAAGGATCGTGAGGCTACTCCAGGCGAACCACGCCGAGATCACGGGCATGGAGCCCTACCTGAGCTTCACCTCCGGGGGCACCGACTGCCGGTTCTGGAGGCTTCTGGGGGTCCCGGCAGTCTCGTACGGCCCCAAGGTCTACGGGATGGGCGGGGTGGACGAGCACATCACCCTTGAGGACCTGGCGACCACAGCCAGGGTCCACATGGGGACGATCATCGGCTTCCTCACTGGACGAGGGTGAAGTTCTTTAGACACCCAGCCGCATTTGGGTCTGATGAAGATCACCTACAAGCCTGCGGAGGAGCTCATTATTCTAGAGATGGTTGAGTACACGCTCCAAAAGCTGGCGGAGACAAGCGCCCTCATCCAGGATGCCGGTAGGCCCATAGTGCTCAACTGGGCTGAAGGCATCGTGTTCCAACATATGCCGCTGCCCTTCAACACCAAGGAGCTTCTCAAGGAGCGACAGCAGGGCCGCATCTACTGGGCAAGCGTAATCTACGCCCCGCTGCCCGAGTACAGGCCGACGCTGAAGATAGGCCCCAGGGACATACCTATCGTCACCACGCCTAACCCGCTGCTGATACAGGTCGCGAAATGGATCAAGGAGCAGATGAGCCGCCAGAGGAGTCACCGGCTCTAGACTCGTCCCTCATTATCCCGACGTAGTCCACTCCGTTTATGTTTAGGCTCTTCTCGGGCACGAGCCCCCTCGGCTTATAGATCATATATAAGAGAAGGAAGGCGCCGACGGCGTCGCTCACGTTGCTGCTCATGTTGGGTACGCCGCCGTTCCCGAACTGGAAGTTCAGGGCGGAAGATATGATGACGTAGTGGCCGAAGAATATCGCCGTGTTTATCACGATGATCTGCTATTGGCTGAGCATCTGGGCGCCCCGTAGGTGATCATTCACTACGATGATCGGTTATAGGATTTTGTACGGCGCTGGACCATATTTTTAAATCATTGTAGACGGGTCATACATGGAAGATTAGAGGTGTGCTTGATGAGAGACAAAGCGATCTCCGAGATATTCGAGGCAGCCAAGGCGGAGGACAGGAACTTCCTCTACGAGCACGAGGCCAAGAAGCTGTTCGGTCTCTACGGTATGCCAGTCACCAAGATCCATGTAGCCGAGACGGAGGACGAGGCGGTCGAGGCCGCCGAGAAGATAGGGTTCCCCATAGTCCTCAAGATCGTGAGCCCCCAGATACTGCATAAGAGCGACGCGGGCGGCGTCATCGTGGGCGTCGAGGACGAGAAGGGCATCAGGGAGGGCTTCAACAGGATCATAGAGAACGCCAAGAACTACAAGGCGGACGCCGAGATCACCGGCGTGCTGGTACAGGAGATGGCGCCCAACGGCACCGAGATCATCGTCGGAAGCACCACCGACCCCACCTTCGGTCCCACCCTCATGTTCGGGCTGGGCGGCATCTTCGTGGAGATACTCAAGGACGTGAGCTTCCGCGTCGCCCCCATCGACATGGTGGACGCCCGCGAGATGATCAAGGAGATCAAGGCCTACAAGATCCTCGAGGGCGCGCGGGGGATGCCTCCGAGCGACCAGGAGACCCTCGCCGACATACTGGTCAAGACCAGCAAGATGCTCATGGAGTGCCCCGAGGTCAAGGAACTCGACATGAACCCGATCCTCGCCTACCCCGACGGCGCCCGCATCGTCGACGGCAGGATCATCATGTGAGCCCCCTATCCATCTTTGAAAGCCTTAATTCGATTACCTTGGCAAACCTGGTTTTGTCACACCGCGAATAAATGGTTGCAGGTACTAGCGGTTTACGGGACACATGGGAACATACTTCAAGGCCTTAAACGACAGGGACGAGGCGACGCTCCTCTACAACCAGGTGAAGATACTGCTCGGCTTCATATGCGTCGTCATATCCTCCGAGTACCTCTACTTCTTCATCACCGAGGCGAGGGGAGGAGCCCTCTACATGGCTGACCTCTTCGCGTTGCTTGCGGTGGGCTGCATCCTCATCAGGGAGGGGCTCAGGCATACGCTAAGGCTCGTCGAGCTGTACGGGTTCTAGCGGAGCCGCGCCAAGCCTCCACCTTCTGACGGTCAACGCAAGGTTAAGCAGAACCAAGGCACCGACGACCAGAGTAGCGGCGGTCACCACCGTGTCACCTTTACCGTCTGCGGCTAGGTCGATCAACCGGACCAGGTCCCCCCTCAACATGAAGCCTGCCTGAACTAGGCCCGGTGGCCCGGTCTCCACCGTGGGGCAGTCCGACATCTCACCGTAGGTCTCTCCTCCGCTCACATAGCTCACCTCGGCCCGCCTCAGCTTGAAAACGCCTGGGCGGCTGAGCGTCACGCTGTAGATGAGGGTCTCCGTCGCCCCCGGCGCCATCGAGGCAATGATCTTGGTGGCTGAGCCCCGCATGTCGGAGGCGTACGCGTAGCCTAGAAGCGTTCGGCTGTCGTCTATCTCCACGTCCTGCACCACGCTGTTCCCCCCGTTGGTGACCGAGACCGTCACCTCGACCTGGGAGCCGACCGCCGCCCTGTTCCTGTTCACCGTCTTTGACACGATGAGCCCCGGCGGCAGGGGGCTGTCCAGTGTCATCCTCAGGGCGTCAGCTGGGACGCTCGTCCCCTCCATATAGGTCACGTTCCCGAAGCCTTCGATCATGAAACCGTACATGGGCAGCAGCGGCGATGTCTGGGGAAGGTTGGAGAAGAAATTCACCATTATACTCAGCTCGTCCTCGACGCCGGTCCGGTTAGGCTTGAGCAGGGTAATGAAGCTGGCGTCCGAGTCCAAGCTGTAGCTTGGAAGAGACCCGAAGCCCAGCAGCTCGGCTAGGTCGACGCTCTGCCCCAGAGTCTCGGCAGCTGCGCCTTCCTCCCAGTAGTGGCCGCTGACCGCGAACCCGAGAGGCTCCTCGAAGAGGACTTCTAGGTCCTCCATGACCATGTCGAGTAATGGGTCCTCCGGCAGCATGAACGTGAAAGGCTCCAGCCGGATGAAACCCGATATAAACACGGAGCCGTCAGAAGAGCCCTCGCGAGACCCCGGGACCAGGGCGCCGTTGGAGACGGCCTCCTCCACTCCCTCGGCTAGACCCCCGTGTTCCATGACGCCGCTGAGAAACGCCTCGGCCACCTCGGCGGCGTCGGCGTCGCTGTAGCCCACCACCACAGTCATGCTTGGCAGCGTAGCCTCGTCGAGCTGGTACTCCGGGAGCCTGAAGGCCTGCAGCGTGATGAGCTCGACGCCGATTCTATCCTCCAGCAGGGTCTTTACCTGTGCCGAGTTCTGCATCGCCTCCTCGGGAGGGGTGTCCACGTACACCACTACGTACAAGGTGTCTGGCGCCAAGTTCAGAAGTGATTCGGTGTCCAGCCCCTCGGGGAGAGGAAGCAGGCTCAGCAGTTGGGCTGACCGCATATCCTGGGACACGACTATGGCTGCCACCACGTCATCGGGGACGTCGGCGTCCTCCGTCTCTAGGAACACGTTGATGAGGCCGACGTGTCCCTCGCCGTCTGTTCCAGCGACGAGCTGCTCCACGTAGACGCTGTCACCGAGGTCTATGAACTGTCCCTCCGCGGGGGCCACGGTCGCTCCCAGCAAGATGAAGGCGACGACCAACGTCTTCAGGGCAGCTACCGTGCTTGGCTGATTAGCTTGAAGGCTTCCGGACAGCGACTCAGGCATGAACCTCTGACCGATCCTGCCCGCCTCCACCCCGATCAAGGCTCCCACGAGCACTATCAGGGGCTTCAAGGCCACCCAGGTGAGCGCCCTGTACGCGTACCCCATGATGAAGCCTATCCCGATCTCCTGTTCTGCTCCCTCGCCGATCATGGAGAAGACATCCATGGCGACGTCTCCCAGCATTGGCGTCTCCAGAAGCCGGGTCAACGTCATGCCCTCGGGTATGGGCGGCACCAGCCCCAGGGCTTCCTCGCCCTCCACATTCTCCATCATCTGCTGGACGTTAATCGCCACCCCGAAGACTGATAAAGCTAGCATTGGGACGAAGAGGAGCCACACCAGGAGCATAGTGAGTACGCCCCCTAGACGCCTCCTGACGATGAGGCCGCCTATGAACGCCACCGCCAGCCACACGAAGAGCACGGCAGGGTACCTGAGGGGGTCCGCTAGTAGCAGGTACGCGAGGCTGAGGGCGACGTAGAACTGCGTCCCGAGGACTGGGGTGAGCCAGAGCCCGATGAGCTGCAGGGAGGGGGGAAGGAACGCGAGGCCCAGCCCGAGGACGAGGGCTACGCCGAGTATGAAGGCGGCTGTTTTTCTCATAACTAAAACCTATTGTTGGGCTACGGGTAGAAAATCGGGGTTAACCTATAAAAGATAGGCTACTGGGACATAGCCTTGTAAACTGGTTCGGTGGCCTCCAGGCATCGCTTATACAGTTCGTAGTATCTGCGGTATTTCTCGGAGCTCTCGGGGTCGGGCCTCATGGCCACCTTCTCCCCGATCCATTCCTCGATGACTTTGTGGTCCGGTATGACTCCGGTGCCGAGGCCGGCGAGCATGGCGTCTCCGAGGGGCGCCCCCTGTGCGTCGGGGATGTAGCTCATCTCGACGCCTGTGACGTCTGCGATTATCTGTCTCCAGAGGCGTGATCTGGCTCCGCCGTCCACCAGCGTGGCCCGGTTGATCCCTATGCCTGTCTCGTACGCCGCCTCTATGCTGTACCTCATGGCGTAGGCGACGCCTTCCAGGACGGCCCTGAACATGTGGGCCCGTGTGTGGTAGGTGGTGAGGCCGAGGAACCCTCCCCTGATGTGCTCGTCCCAGTAGGGGGCCCGCTCCCCCACCATCATGTGGGGCATGAAGACGAGGCTGCCGCTGCCGATGGGTGCTCTCTCAGCCAGCCGGTCCAGCTGCCCGTAGGCGTCCTCCCCGGTCTCCCGCTCCTTCTCCATCTCCTGCGCGCCTAGGGTGTCGCGGAACCAGCGGACGCAGTAGCCGGCGGTGGCGACGCCCGTGAAACTATAGAGGTACTGGCGACCGTTCACAACGTAGGGGAAGTTGATCATCCTGGGGCTGAGCCTCGGCTCGTGGCTTATGAAGCCGTTGCACATGGACGTCCCCAGCATGGAGGCTAGGTCGCCGTCCATTATGGCTCCGCCGGCTAGGGCGCTGACGGCGGCGTCTATGCCGCCGGCGCAGACTGGCGTCCCTTTGGCTAGTCCCGTGAGCCTGGCCCCCGTGGCGGTGACCTCGCCGACCACCTCCTCGGAGCTGTGGATCTTCTCGGGGAAGAACGTCCGTGGGATGCCCAGCTCCTCCATCATCTCCGTGCTCCAGCCGCGGCTGTGGATGTCGAAGACGCCGCCGTAGTTGCCCGCGCTGCTGTAGTCGATGTTCTCGACGCCCGTGAGCTGCCTTATGATGTAGGCGTTGGGGGTCTCGAGCCTGTGTATCTTGGCCCAGTGAAGCGGCTCCTTCTCCCTTATCCAGAGCATCTTGGTGTACCCGTAGTAGGGGTCGATGACGTTGCCGGTGGCCTCGAAGAGGGCGTCTCTGCCGATCCGTTCCTCTACCCATCTGCACTCGTCGGTGGCTCTGCGGTCTGCCCAGATGAGGCAGGGCCTGATGGCGGTGTAGTTCCTGTCGACGGGTATACCGCTGCCGCCGTAGAGGCTGCTTATACAGGCGCCCGCGACGTCTCCCGGGTCCACCCCCGACTTCTCTATGGTCTCCTTGATGGTTGCGTAGGTGGCCTCGGCCCATACCTGGGGCCACTGCTCGGCCCACCCCTGCACGGGGGTCAGGACGCCGTACTCCCTGAAGCTGTTGGCGAGGACCTTTCCCTCAGGGTCCACGAGCACCGTCTTGGTGCCCATAGTGCCTATGTCGGTGCCGACGAGGTAGCTCATGGTTCTGAATTGTCAGCAGGTATTATTCAAGAATTTCTTCCGGGAGCTTACCCCTCTCTATTAAGTCTTTGAAATTGCCGAACCTCTTTGGGCTTATCTGCAGGTACTTCTTGAACGTTGAGGCCGCCGCATCGGTCATCCCCATCTCCATCTGCGTCCAACCTAGGTCCATCCAGATGTCGACGTAGGCGCGGTCTTCCCGGTTCTCAAGGTAACTCTCTAACTTCCCCAGGGCCGCGTGTTTGTCTTCCTCAGGGGCCTGGTTAAGCTCAGTAAGCAGGGTGTAGCCCCGGTGCACATCCTTGCCTACCTGCAGTATTCGGCCGAGTTCCTTCACGGGCTCCTCGTGGTCTTCGACAGAGATGTCTGTGATCACGTCGCTTCCACCCCAGCCTCCGCCTCTCTTAACGACAGCCAGCCTAGCGCTCTGCTTCCCCCGTGCGTCTCCGCCCGCATCGTCTCCGGCCTTGAGGGCAGCGTAAAGCCTGTCATACAGCGGGCCCATCGTCGTGGTGAATGCCTCGGTCATTTTCTCGACTACCTCGGGGCCCACCAGTATGTTGCCCTGGCAGGCGTAGTCGTCCCCGACCCTTTGACCCGCCCACCTGGCGCATTGTTTTCCGGTGAAAGACAGAGTCTCTCCGTTTAGGGTGATCATCCCCACCTGGCGGTGCTCGATGTCTTCGTCGATCTCTTTGAAGTGATCCATGATCTGTTCAAGGGGCATGCCTTCGCCGAGTCTCTCGAAGAACAGCTTCCGGAAGGCCATGTTCGACTTCGCCTGGGAGACTATGGAGCCTATGCCTGCCTCGGCTCGGCCTACGCGCCCCGAGTCGTAGCTGCACGAGGAGATGGCGAAACCAGTCTCCAACTTTTGTCTGTCTATGGCGACGATTGAGAACGTCATGGCTGTGAATCGGAGGCAGCTGTTTAAAAGGGTGGCTCACTTACGTTGATTACTTGTTGTGAGTGCTATTTTCTGGGTATTCTCTCCTCCACGGGGGCGATGCTGAAAGGCCTGTGGGGCTCCGTCTGGTACCAGTAGGCTGTGCTGCTGTAGTCGTCGCTGCGGTGGTTGGCGTGGCCGTGCTCTATGGTGACGCGGATGCTCTTCTCGAAGTAGACTGGGTCCAGGATGTGGTACCTGTACCAGGTGACTTTGCCGCTCCAGTTCCTGCCGCCTGGGATGGGTAGCCCGTGGTAGGGTGCGCAGTACTCTTGGGTGGGGCACCAGCTCATCCCGTAGTAGTCCTCGGTGCCGGTGCCTATGAGGCTGGGCAGCTTCTCGCCGTCGATGTAGATCATGTCGTCGCCCTCGCCGTACCAGTTGAACTTGTCCGTCTTCCTGAGGTTGACGACGTTGACGTTGCAGCCCACGTAGTGGCCTTTGCCTTCGGCTTCTAGTATCAGGTAGTTGCCTTTGCCGTCGGGGTTCTCGCCCATGAACATCCATGTGCGGTTGTCTACTCCGCTATCGCTGACGCCGTCCGTCGGGTTCTCGCGTCGCCACATGGCGTGGAACCTGCCGAGCCCCTCCCCCGGCTCCGCCCACTCCTCGTAGTCCACATAGTAGTAGAAGGCGGTGACCTGTCTCTCGCCCTGGTTCTCCAGGGTGATCCGGGCACCGTCGCCGTAGGGCATGGGCCACCAACTGTTGAAGCCTTTGCCGTCCTCGGGGCTCATCTGCAGAGGAGCGGAGACGTAGTTGCGGGTCAGGCCGTGGCCGATGCCGAAGAAGTCGCCTATGGGGGCCTCGACGCTGGGGTGCTCCTCGCCGTCCCAGTATGCACGGAGCACGAGCTTCCTGAGGTACCACTCCTCGTCTGTGCGTATGGTGACCCAGATGTGTTTGACGCAGCCCGGGCCCTCCATCTCGGCTAGGGTCGCCGTCTCCCCTGGGTCTACGACGATATAGTCCCTGTTTCCGCCGGTGCGGTCGTAGCTGCTGAACCTCCTCCGTTTATGGTTCCTGAGGCGGGGCAGGTCGGGTAGGCCTCCGCCTATGGTTGAGAAAGACATTATAATCATGTAAATGGGGAGGTGGTGAGCGGAAAATACTTTGTATGCTTTACCTGCGCTGCCTGTAGAGCTTGGGATCTACCACTTGCATCATCTTCTCGATGTCGGGGCCGCCTCCGAGGAAGGCTGCCACCCGCTCGGCGCTGGCCTCGGGGTCGTCGAGGGTCTCGTTGTAGCTGACGTGGATGGTCTCTATGTCGGGTTGTTCGCCTAGCCACTCGTCTATCTCGGCGAGGTGTCTCTCGAATATGCCTGCCATCACGTCGTCGGGGACCTCGTCTGTGGGTTCGCCTCGGCGCCTCATCATCTTCTTCTGGCTGGCCAGCACCTCCGGTATCCTACGCTCCATGAAGATGACCTTGTAGCTGTGCCCCTCGGGCAGGTACCTTAGGAGGTAGCTGATGACCTTGACGGCCTTGCCGTCGGCCTCGGTTATCCACGAGGCGTCGTCCCTGAGCTGCTTGACGCGTTCGTCCTCGTAGTAGCCGCGGAGGTTGTCTTCGTCGGCTTCGCGTTTCTCGTCTGTGAGCAAGTGGACGCCGCCGGCCTCCAGCATCCTCATCATCATGCTGGTGCCGCTGCGGGGGAGCCCCGATACCACGGTGATCAAAGCGTTTCCTTGGTTTATTGGTGTGGCGTTTTCGATAAAAACATGCCGCGGGTTTAGGGTAGGTTACTTGTGGTTATGTTACAAGTAGGTTGTAATCTTGAGAAAAAATTTTTCGTGGTGAGCTACGTTTTTGTAGTTATTTAGATGGTAGAGGGGCCGTTCTGGGGCTTCTTTAGGTGAAAGGGGGCTGGTTCAAACTGGGATGGGGTACCCCCCCCTTGTTAAAAGTCCTCTTCCATCAACGTGAGTCTCTGGTAGTCCCCGTCCTTCGCTATCTGGTATATGTAGTCAGCGACTATGACGTCTTCGAGGGCCAGCCCGATGTTGATAGCCAGTATCCTCTCATCCGGGCCGTCCCTTCCCGGCTTCAGTCCCGCGACTACCTCGCCCAGCTCCGCGTATAGCTCCGGCAACCCGTCTGGGAAAGCCCCCTGCTCGTAGAAGTGGACCGTCTGATCCCAGCTGTCCGTGATGAACTTGTCGGCGCCCAGTATCGCGTCTCCGTACCATGCCCTGCTCGCCTCCAGGCCGAACCCGAGGCACCCGGGCTTGAACCACTCGTCACGCACCAGGGGCTCCTTAAGCCTCTGCGTCGCAGTCAGTATCATGTCCACGCCGTCCACCGCGGACTCCACGCCGTCACATGGAGTTATCTCCAACCCCAGCTCGGCCTCGAAGTCGGCCTTCATCCGCCTCATGGCTCCGGGGTTGATGTCGAAGACCCTCACAGTGTCTAGGCCCGGGATGACCTCCTTGAAGGCGACCAGATTCATCCTACCCTGAACCCCGCAGCCAACTACGCCCAGGGACTCGGCGCCCTCCTTCGCGCAGTACTTGGCGGTGATGGCGGATACGGCGGCGGTTCGCATCGCGGTTATCCAGCGGCAGTCCATGACGGCGAGGGGCATCCCCGTCTCCATGTCGTTCACGATCATCAGGCCCGCGATCTGGGGGAGCCCCAAGGCGCGGTTGCTGGGGTAGCCGCTCACCCACTTAAGGCCGCCGATGCCGAGCCCCTCGTAGTAGGCGGGCATGGCGTGGATGAAGGCGTCGGGCTTGCTGTGTATCCCCGGCTTCGGCGGGTTCTCGACGCGGCCGTGGCCGTGCTCGTTTAACCCCAGTTCCACCAGCTCTATGACCTTCCCCATCGGTATTTCTAGATTCAGAACGTCCTCCTGTGAGAGGTAAATGAAATCAACTCGCTTCAAACGATGCGCCTCAAGGGTTTCTGGGCGAGGCGGTATATGATTTTTCCCCACTAGACGTAGAGCTGGATCACGGTGCCGTCCTTGAGCTCTCTGTCGATGCCTACCTTCTCGTTGTCGAACTTGGCTGAGGGTCCCCAGATCCGGGCGTACTTGAACCGCTCGTAGAAGTCGTTGTGGATCATCTTCGCCAAGTCGCCTACGGTTACGCCATCCCTGCAGACGATGGGCTCTACGGCGGCCTCTTTCCCCGGCTCCTTCGTGTACACCCTGACGATGCCCTGGAGCTCGAACAGCTTCTCCCCCAGCACCTTCTGCAGGTCAGGCGTCTTCTCGAAGCTGCAGACCCCTACCTGAATGGGCGCCGCCGTCTCCCTCAGCTGATCCACCGTGTCCTGGCTATACCCTAGGTCGGCCTTGTTCGCCAGCACCAGCGTCGGCCTGTACACGGCGTTGCCGAAGAGGGCGTCCTCCACCACGTCCAGGGTCACCCTGCCCCTAACATACATCAAGGCGCTCCGTATCTTGTACTCGTTGAGGAGGACTATGACCTCGTCCGTGGTGCAGCCGTCCAGCTCCCCCTCCCACACGAACTGGATATCCCGGCCGTGCCCCCGCTTCACTATCTCCACCTCGCCGAGGGGAGGCGCCGTAAGTATCCTGGCGTTCTCCAGCTCCCGGGACACCATCAGGTAGTTGCCCGCCGGGTCGTCCTGGATGTCCACCACGATGATTATGCTGTCCGCGTTACGGGCTGACGAAAGGTTCATGAAGCCCTCCGACTTGCCCTCGCTGCTCCCCTCCACGATGGGAGGCACCTCCACCAGCTGGAACTGGATGTCCTGGTAAGGCAGCATCCCAGGCGTCGGCCAGGTGGTGCCCCACGGCCAGCTCGTCACCTCCACCGAGCTGTTGGTCACCGCACGTAGGAGGCTGCTCCGGCCCACGTTGGGGGGGCCCACCACCGCGATCTGGGCCGCCCCCGCCTTCTGGACGTAGTAGCTGGGGCCGCCCCCCCTCTTCGCCTGCTTCTTCTTCTTCTCTATGTCGTCCCGCAGCTGCGCCATCTGGCGCTTGATCTGCATCTGGAGCTTTTCGGTGCCCTTGTGCTTGGGGACCAAGGAGAGGAATTCCCCCATCAGCCGCAGCCGCTCCTCCGGGTTACGGGTCATGGTGACCTCGTTCCACTTCGCCTTGGCTTCCTGCGGGAGGTTCGCGGGCAACGGAGCACACCCTCGGGTTCTATAGAGCAGGACCCGTTAAAAAACAGTGGGGGCTACCGGAGCTTGGCGTCGAAGCTGTAACGGAGCCCACCCCAGGCGGCGGCTTCCATGACCTTAAGTAACTGCGGCTCCCTCAATTCTCTGTGACTTCAGATGGTTAAACCATTCATCATAGGGACGAGGAACGCGGGCCAGTTCCTCTACGCCGGCGCCGAGAATCTGCGCGACGGGGGCTCCGCCCTCGACGCCGTCGAGGCAGCCACCAGGCTCGTCGAGTCCAACCCCGACGACACCTCGGTGGGTCTAAGCGGCATACCCAACCTCTTCGGCGTCCAGGAGATGGACGCCAGCATCATGTGCGGAAAGACCCTCGGGGCGGGCACAGTAGGTGCCGTCAAGGGCTTCCTCCACCCCATAAGCGTCGCCCGTAAGGTTCTTGAGGAGGCGCCCCACGTCATGCTGGTGGCCGAGGGAGCCGAGCTCTTCGCCAGAGCCATGGGAATGGAGGAGGGCGACCTCAGCACCGACAAGAGCAGGAAGATCTACGAGACCTTCGTCAGGGACGCCTTCGAGCACGAGGAGATAGACGAGAGCCAGCAGTGGATCGTCAACTACGCCAGGAGCCAGAACATGAGGGAGTGGTACGACAGGCTAGCGGACCACTACCACGGCACAGTCAACATCATGGCCATGGACGAGAACGGCGACATCGCGTCAGCCGTGTCCACAAGCGGCACAGCCCTCAAGTTCCCGGGCCGCCTAGGCGACAGCCCCATCATAGGCGCAGGCAACTACTGCGACAACAGGTACGGCGCCGCCGCCTGCACCGGACGCGGCGAACTCGCCATCAGGAACAGCACGGCCCGCACCATAATCCACTACATGGAGGACGGGCTCAGCGCCAGGGAGGCCGCGTTCCGCGCCATGAAGGACATCCACGCCCTCAAGACCTATGGAGGCATGAACTGCATCGTCTTCGACCCCAAGGGAAACACCGTGAGCGCCACCACCCGGGAGGACCGGGAGAGCGTCCACTGGTACATGGCCGCGGACATGAAGGAGCCCGAGCTGAGAACCGGCATAAGCGTCAAACCATAGGTGAACGAGGTGACGGCCCCATACGACTTCAGGCGCATAACCCCAGGCGTCTACGGCAAACGGAGACAGGTGGAGGGAGAGGTGGTCGCCCTCCTCCACGTCAGCTTCCAAGACAGGGGACTCCGGCTCATAGAGACCAAGAGCCGCGCCGTCAGGCTCAACGAGATACACGAGCTAATGATCACAGACGAGGACGCGCAGCCCGGAGGCGGCGCCGACAGGGTCCGCGCCATAGCGTTCTTCGAGGTGAGTGAATCCGGGTTAATAGTAGTGGGCGACAAAGTCAGCGTCGGGAACAAGACCCTAGGCACCCTAGCGGGCTACGACGAGACCCACATGCCCAACCACATGAACATGGTGGTGAAGGCGCCGAGCCTCGACGAGCCGGAGATCAGGGTCGGGGACAGGGTCAGGTTCAAGCCGTCCTAGCCCTTGTCCGGGCCCCCCAGACCGTAGACGCCGTCCACGTCCTCCCTCACCTTGCAGTCGCCGTAACACATCCTCAGGCTGCTGGGAAGCGACGTGAAACCGTTACGCTCCAGCACCGCGACGGTGGACCTGTTGCCCTCGGGGCACCCCACCCAGATGGTCTCGCCGACCCGCATGTTCATCACAGACCGCAGCAGCGTCTCCGCAGCCTCCTCGTATCCCGGGCGGCATATCCAAGGCCCCACCTTGACGCTGTCCGAGCCGTCCTTGGCCATGATGAACCCCGTCAGCTCATCCCCGCTCCAAGAAGCGAAACAGAGGTCTGGAAACCTGTCGTAAACCCACCGGAGCAGGTGGCCCCTCCTCCCCTTGAAGAAGGCTTCGTCGAGCATAGTGACCGCGTCCAGGTCACTCCCCCGCATCGGCTCCGCGAGGGAGACCGGGTTCCTCGACGCCCTCCCCGTGTACCTGAGGCTCCAGTACTCATCCCTGAAACCGAGGCGCCTATACAGGGAAATGGCTTTCTGGACCCCATCCAGCCTGATGGTGCGGACGCCGCGGCCCTCTAGATGCTCCATGGCTCTCTTCATCAAAGCCTCGCCGATGCCTCTCCCACGCATCTCAGGGACCACGATGAGGTTTCCTATCCACGCCATCTCGCCGTAGTCGACGGTGACGACGACGCCGACGTCCTCGCCGCCCAGCGTGGCCTTGAAAATGCCGTCAGGGCTGAAGACGAGCATGCGCCTGTAATCCGCGTCGGTGAGGCCCCAGCCCACCATGTCGATGAGGCCGAGGAAGAAGCCCTGGTCATCCGGTGTCATGGTGTGGAACGTGATCATGCCTGAAGCTGAGGGCTCTAGGAAATTAAAAGCTGTCATTCAAAGGGCAGGCGGTAGTCAATACTACCGCCTTCCATGGAGGTGTGTTTTAGGGGGGAGGTAGTCAATACCACCGCCTTCCACAGAGATGTGTTTTCAGGGGGGAGGTAGTCAATACCACCGCCCTCCCAATCTAGGGTGTAGTCAATACTACCGCCTAAGTCGGGGCGACGGCCTCTCCCCTGAAGACAGCCACCTCCGCACCGTAATGCGAAGCCAGCTTCGCGACGGCAGAAGCCGTCCTCCGGTTCCCCGCCACCACCACACTGTACTGTATGCTTCTGCAGTCGGCTAGCTCCTTAAGCCTCCGCAGGTTCACCCAGAACCTTGGGCATGGCTTACGGTCTCTGAAGTCGTAGACGACGATCCAAGTGCCCTCCTCGTCGGCGGAGGCGTCCTCGTCCAGAATCTGTTGAGCGAGGCTGGTCTGGCTCAAAGCCTGTCAGGGGGTAGTATTGACTACCGCCTAAATCCGATGTGGGAACAAGAAACCTGTTTCACGGATACAGCACAGTGAGGGTTAACCGTCCATCTGGGTGAGGGCGTACCCCAGAAGCTCCCTGAAGAACTTCTCTGCGAGCCCTTCTCCTCCGCCGACGCCGGGGCACCCCATGTCGACGCCTATGACGTAGACGTCTCCCTGACGCTCCACGTAGAAAGGGTACATCCGGCAGAGGAGTGCGCGGTCCTCGTAGACCATGCAGCCGTCTTCGCCGAGGAACACGCATCTCCCATCTTTTTTCTTCATTACTGCGACGAACTTGCCCTCATCCGTCTGTTCGTAGAAGCCCTGTTCTCCCGCCGCCTCCAGCCGGGTGACGTCCTTCTCGAGTAGCAGTACCCTGCGATCCCAGTCCTCGATGTCTCTGCAGCATCGTCCACAGCGGATACAGTCCCACGTCAGCCCAGCCGGGTAGTAGAACTCGACGGTTTTTCCACCGTGTTCTAGGGAGCCGCGATGGTGGCTGGGCTCATCCATCGTCTAGCCTCTCGCCAGCTCGACGGCCTTCTCGGCGAGCACCTGGAGGGGGTCGACGACGGGCACCGTCAGGTCGCCGTCGTGGAGCACGAGGCTCACCTCGGTGCATCCGCATATGACGGCCTCGGCACCAGCTTCCATGAGCTCGTGGGCCACCCTGTGGAGCAGCTTGCCTCCGGTCTCCAGGTCCCCTCGTTTGATGTGCCGGTAGATGGCTTTCATGACGTCCCTCTGGGACTCATCGGAGGGGGCGACGATCTCTATGCCCTGATCTCCGTAGCTCTCGTGGTAGAGGCGGCTGGCGAGGGTGCCGTCCGTGGCCAGGAGGCCTGCCTTGCTGACCTCCGGGTGCCTCCGCCTGGTGTCCTCGGCGCTTAGCCTGATCATGTGGAGCACCGGTATACCGAGGCCCGTCTGGAGCCGGTCGTGGAAGTAGTGGGCGGTGTTGCACGGCATGATGATGAAGTCGGCTCCCGCGCGCTGGAGGTTGAGCCCGGTCTCCAGCATCAAAGGCAGGGGGCTGGGGCCGGTGCCCAGTATCGCCGGGGTGCGGTCGGGGACCTTGGCGTTGCTGTCGATGATGACCCTGAAGTGTTCCTGGTCCTTCTCGACGTGGGTCGCCCTGATGATCCTCATGTAAAGGTCGGCAGTGGCCTCGGGGCCCATGCCGCCCAGGATGCCGATGATCTTCTCGCCCATATATCCTCAGAGATATCCTGTAGTACTACGATTTAGAGGTTATCCGTGTCAGCCCTTCTCGGCGTCCCGGCGGCGGCTTTTGGTGCCTTCAGAGGCTTGTCGTCTTGTACGGTCCCATGGAGCGGCCCGTCAAGACATCGTAGTAGTACGACTGGGACATGTTCACGGCTTCGTTCACCCCGAGCATGTTGACGGCCATGTTCGCCCACTCGAACCTGCTGTCCGGGTCGAAGAAGCCTTCCTCGGATGCCTTCACCGCCAGCGCGCTCATCCGGTTCAGGACTCGGCACCTCCCCGGCGTCCAGCGGCTGTCCTCCTCTCCCTTCCTGATCCATGCGTGGCATCCCCGGAAGTCCACGTCGTCGTCAGGGGGGTCGATCTTGTACGACGCCACCCGCATGCTCTTCATGAACGCGTCTATCTCGGTCACTATTCTGGGCTCGTCCTCGGGTCTTCTCAGCACCCTGAAGCTTGTGATGGTGAAGATCTGTGGGTACCAAGCCCTGACGGTGTAGTGGGGCAGCCTCGCCTCCTCGAGGCTGGTGAAGCGGTTGAAGAGCCTCGCCGTGACGTCCATCCATCTATCCGGCTCGACGGTGTACGCCGCCACCGTCCAGTTGTCTCCCAGCGTGGTGTCCAGGCTCATGGCTGTATCATTGCCGGTTCAAGGCAAAAAGACTTTGACGCCACCTGGCTTTGGGCTACCCCCCTAGAACCTTATCTTTTCTCCGTTCTCCCTGATGTAGGTCTCGTAGAGCCTTATCGCCTTCCGGGTCACGGGTCCAGTGTCTCCGTCGCCGACGGTTCTCCCGTCTACCACGGTTATGGGCCTGATCTCGGCGCCTGTGCCGCAGATGAAAGCCTCGTCCGCCGTCCATAGGTCCTGCAGCGTGATGTTTCCCTCGCAGGCCTCGACTCCGTTCATGGGGAGGAGGCACAGCAGCAGGTTCCTCGTCACTCCCTCAAGGGCGCTGGTCGCATAGGGAGTGTAGACGACGTCGTTCTTGACGATCATGAGGTTCGCGAGGCTGGCCTCAGACACGTACCCCGTGTGGTCCAGCATTATCGCGTAGTCGGCGCCCGCCACCTGGGCCTCCACCTTGGCCAGCATCAGGTCCAGACGGCTGTTGGTCTTTATCTGGGCCGGGATGCTGTCAGGCGCCGCCCGGCGGACGCTGCTGACGACGGCGGTGAGGGGCTCACCCATCCTGGTCCCCACCTCCCTTATCCTGATGACTACACTCGGCTCGCCGCCCACCTCGCCGTACCCCACCCATGGCGCGAGGTGGCAGTCCCTGTAGCCGTTGGCGCGGACGGTCTCGATGACCGCGTCCCTGTACTCGCCGGGGCTCAACGGTATCTTTATGCCCGCGCCCTTCGCGGAGGCGTAGAGACGCTTCACGTGGGCGTCCAGCTCCACGATCCTGCCGTCGTAGACCCTTATCCCCTCGTACACCGCCCAGCCGTGGGTCACACCCTCGTCGAAGACGCTGATCTTTGCCTCGCTCCTGGGCACCAGCTCCCCGTTAACGTATATCAAAGGCTCAGCCAACAAAGACACGCCCGTAGATACCTCGACGACTATGCATAAGACGTTTAGCCCTTTTACAGCCAGCGCCTGACCCTGCGCCTGTACTCCAGGTACGCGTCGCCGAACACCTTGACACAGATCTCCTCCTCGTATGGGATGAACAGCAGCTCCATCAAAGCTACGTATGCCACGGGGAACAGGAAGGTCACGATTGTCCCATGGATTACGGCCACCCCGAGCAGCACCGACGCCATCCCGAGGTACATGGGGTGACGGCTCAACGCGAAGGACCCCGACACGATCAGCGTCGACGGGTCTAGGTACGGCTTCACCGTGGTGTCATGCTTCTTGAACAGGGCGTCGGTCCACAGGTTCATCGCCGCACCGAACCCGATGAGAAGGTAGCCGGCGTAGGTGGCTGGGGGGTACAGCACCTTCCCGATGGGGTAAGCGAAATGTAGCACTATGCTCAGCGCAAGCAACGCCACGAAATAGTTGGTGGGCATGATGCCCTGAAGCCGCTCCTTGGATGTTCGCGATTCATCCAACTCAAAGACCTCCTTACTTCCTCCTGCAGATGACGCCGCGGCTAATAGTAATGGAGGTCTGTACAGGTTGAACGCAGCGGAGAAGACGATGAAGAGTCTCGCTATACATTTTTCGTTCCTCTTGACACTCTATGAGCCTGATCAACTCTATTATCCGTTCTGGATAATCCTGATCACATACTGGAAAAGGGGGACCTAAAAACAGTTGATTTGATGGACGAGAGAGCAAGGAACCATTACCTAGTTAAGAGTAATTTGTCAGGCCCCGAAAAATTCATAAAACCAACGGCGATATCAATTCCTCCATGAGACGGATCTGGCTTAACGTTATCACGACGTTGATGATTCTGGGTGCCGCGGCTTCTAGCGTCTACCTTAGGGGCATGTCGTCCGCGGATGTGACGCAGGTAAACTCGTACAAGATGGACGACGGCCCCTATGCGGGGGACAGGCTGGTCGTCGTCGAGTCCTTATTATCCGTTCCAAAGGAGATCGATGTTTCCTACTCCGCCAACACAACGGTCAGCGTCTACATATTGACAAGGGGCGCCTACAACCGCCTCGACACCCATAGGGCCCCGCCCGAAGAATACCTGGAGAAACAAGAAGGATTCAACGGCACCTTAACGTATGTCACGACGGATAACAACAAGGTCCACGTAGTCGCGTTCTACTCCGAGGGCAACTTCGTCCTCCATGAACGCCAGGTCAACGCAAGATACTATAGCGAGGCGGTGACTGGAAGGCAGACTCTGTGGACGATTAACGGTGCGCTTACGGTGCTCGCTTTAGCTGCGTCGGCTTGGAGCCTCGCCGACTCCTGGAGGCTTGCTGAGGATAATAGTAGCAAGTAGCTACTAATCATCTCATAGAAGCCATACATGCCACAGATTCGACGACCATAGACATATGTGTCCCTGAACGACGCTGACACCCGTCAATCAGTTCAGATTTAAACAACGCCACCTACACATTATGTGAACGATGAGCCGTATAGGTCTCCTGCTGCCGAGCAGCAACACCACCATGGAGCCAGACTTATACAAGATGGCCTCACCCGGGGTCACGGTCCATACTGCAAGGATGCTCCTCCGGGACGTCACTCCCGATGCGCTCAAGGAGATGGCCGGCGAAGCCACGAGGGCGGCCCGGCTCCTGAAGACGGCGGACGTAGATATACTCGCCTACGGCTGCACCAGCGGCAGCCTCATCAGAGGCGTCGAGTGGGAGAAGAGCCTCAAGGTGAGGCTTGAGGAGACAGCCGGAGTGCCTGCGGTCACCACCGCAGGCGCCGTGGTGGACGGCTTGAGGACGCTGGGAGCGGAGAGAGTCTCCGTCTTCACTCCCTACACAGACGTGGTCAACATGCATGAGCGGTCGTTCCTCGAGGCCCACGGGTTCATGGTGGATACCATAAGGGGCCTTGGGCTCACAGATAATCAGCTGATCGGCAGAGTCTCCAGGGAGCAGCTTGAATCTTTCATCGCTCCTGCCTCCGTATCTGACGCGGTCTTTGTCAGCTGCACCAACCTCCCAGTCGTCCACCTCATCGAGGCGCTGGAGGAGAAGCACCGGTTACCCTTCGTCACCAGCAACCAGGCCACCATTTGGGCCGCCCTACGGGGACTCAACCAAAGCAACATAGACGGCTACGGCGCACTGCTCAGCGACCACGTGTCTAAGTGATGAGAGGAAAACTCGAACAGGGAATGGTGGGCCGGGCCGGACTTGAACCGGCGACCTCCGCCTCGTAAAGGCGGCGTCCTGACCAGGCTGGACGACCGGCCCACACCACAAAAAGGATAAACGAGAAACTTAAAACTGTTTCACATCAGCCGTTCAGCAGCCCGTCCATCTCGTGGTGCAGGCTCCAGAGCCGCTCTATCGCCGGGTGGTCTCTTCCCATCTTCTCGGCGAAGTCGTCGACGGTGACGCTGATATCCACCTCGCGCCAGCCCGCGATGAGCTTGTCCGCGTAGCACACTATCTTCTCTTCCAGGGTCTCCGGGACGTAAACCCCTTCGGGTAGCCCGAGGGCCCTGGCCTCGTCCTCCGGTATGCCCGCCCCGATGTGCCTGTCCACTATGCGTGCCACCGGCTCCGCGATGCCCAGCTGCCTGACCATGTTCCCGCCTACCGCGGCGTGGTCGATGCCATGGGTCTTGCTGCGGCCGATGTCGTGTAGGATCGCGCCGATCTCCACGAGCTCCACGTCTAACATGTGGCCCTTCTCCTTTAGCTGCCGCGCTATCCTGACGGCTATTTTTGTCACGTTTAGGCAGTGGTCAACGATGTGGCTGGGGCAGCCGACCCTGTGAAGCAGGTCGACAGCCTCGTCCCGGCTGGGGACGGTCAGGTCTCCAGCTCCTCCTTTATCTCGGCTATCTTCTTCTCGAGGAACTCGACGACCGGCGTGTTGTCCGCCCTGTGCAGCGGCTCCTCGCAGTGGGGGCAGTGGAACACCGTCTCCATGGCGTCCTCGAAGGTCGTGTTGGGGCACTGGGGGTTTCCGCAGTGGTAGAACTCGTGGGTGACCTCGTATTCGAGCCTGGTCTCCAGCTTCTTCAATATCTTCTGCTTGGTGCTGTGCACGTAGGCCTCGACCAGCTCCGGCTGGAGGCTCCACTGGAATATGAACCACCCCGTCTCCTTGTCCCTGAAACGCCTGTTGGTCACCAGGCTGTGGTTGTAGAACCTGTAGAGAAGCTTCCTCACGCTGTTTATCTGTATCTCCGTGACCTCCGTCAGCTCCTCGACCGTTATGTTCTCCCTTTCGTTGAGGACCTCGATTATCTTGACCCCGTCCTCGCCGCCGAGGACCGTCGCGATGTTAAGCAGTGTCTCCTCGTTCACAGTGTAGATCGACGCCATGACTTTTCCTAACCTAAATACTATGCCATTCCGCGGTGTTTAATCTTTGCTGAGAGCCTCGACTTCCTTTCCGCGGCCCCTGGGCTTGATTCTGAGGCGGGCGCCCTCAAAGCTTTTCTCCAGCTCTTCGCTGCCGAAGAGCATGTGCAGGAACACCGCGAGGGCGCTGACCTCGCTGTGGGGCTGAGTCGTCACAGAGATGTTCCACTTGGCCAGGTCGTATATCTCGCGGGGCACCTTGGGGCCGCCCACCACCACCAGATTGGGCTCGGGGCATACCCGGATCTCCTGGATGACCTCCTGCACCGGGAGCCCGTACATGGTCAGGTGCACCACCTCTCCCTGCCAAGCCTTTACCGTTCTACGCCAGCTGTCCGTGTACTGCACCGTGAACCCGCCTCCCCAGTCCTCCACTATCTTGGCGACGCTCTCCTCCAACCTCGGGTCCTCGGTGCCCGCGTAGATGGCGCCGTCGGCCCCGAAGGCCCTGGCGGCCAGGAGGACGTGGGTGCTTAGGCGTTTATCTCTCTGCGGCCGGTGGCCCAGCCGGAGCACGGTGACGGTCATACCGGATAACTTCGCGGCGTTGTCTATTAATGTGATTGGATGGTGCCTTTTTTATTCGCAGAGTCGTACTTCTGGGGGATGGGTTTGGCTAAGGCTGAGAGCGAGGAGATACCTGCGATACAGCTCATGCTCAGAAGGAGGCTGCTGGGGTACCTCGTCCCCGCGTTTAACCTGCCTCTCTTCGGGTGGAACCTCTACCAGATGCTCCTGCGGGTTCAGACCGGGACCGTCAATGTCAACTCGGCGGCGTTCCTGGAAGAGCTGTTAGTCACCTTCAGCTCCCTCTTCCTCTCCATAGCTATCCCCCGTTTCTTCCCGGTCTACAAGAGCACCTACAGACTGGAGGACGAGGGGCTGTCCATAACCCGTTTCCTGAGGGGCAGGAAGGTGCTTCGCTACGAGGAAATCGACAGGGCCGAGGTCTATATCCGGCTGGACGAGAAGATCAGCGATGACGCCAAGAACTACGCCATGGACGCCTCCACCGGCTACCGTAAGTCGGGCTTCAAGTTCAAGGACTATACCAACGCTGAGGACAAGATAATGAACCTCT
>Ga0315533_1000193_pt1 | contig 55927 bp, 43 predicted proteins | sample SalMarSW160130MG_FD_203081 | JGI IMG/M metagenome (GOLD analysis project Ga0315533, IMG submission 203081) | Salt marsh sediment microbial communities from the Plum Island Ecosystem LTER, Massachusetts, United States - Salt Marsh Sediment SW1601-30 ...
CGTTGAAATAATCAAGTTTACCAGACTGGTTGAAGAAATTTCGTGACTGGCTCCATACAAGATATACTGATGAGCCGGGATTATATTCCCACCTGATCACCAGGTTTGAGAGGAAGAACTGGTAATTGAAATCACTGTTTCCGAAAGAATAGTCAATATCACCGTCGGTATCTTCATCTATCTCGTAATAGCCATCAACGGGATGTATCTCTTCTGTGGTGAACGTATGGAACCTGTCTCTGTATTCATCGGCCAGCGGGCTTGTAATATATTTATGATCATAATATTTTCCTGATGCAATATAGGGTTGACCCCAGTACTGCAGGGTCAGATCAGGACTCAGGTTGAAGTTGACTCTCAGGGAAGCGCTTAATGTTTTCCTGTCGATTGATGCAAAGATATACCTGTCTTCACCGTCAAAGCTTCTCACACCAACATACTGAAGTTCGCTGAATGACTGGCTGAAACCGGGGCTGATATAGAAAGAAATATAATTAGTTGGCTTATAAGACATTTCCACTTCGGTGTACATACTTCTTGAATTTTTTTCGAAACCTGTGGATCCATTGATAAAATATTCGAAAACGAGTTTTTTACGGTAATCAGTGGAGAATCCCATCCGTGCGTTAATATTTGTGGGGAACTTCATTATGGGTCCTCCGCGGAGCATTCCTGTTGTTAATGAGGAAATATCCAGATTACCTCCCGTCCATGCACTCCAGTAATTTTTGAAGGTCATGCTTCCGTTCCATTCAAAGCCTTTACCGATTATATCACCTCCAAAATTATTAACGAGGTATAAATCACCGTTCAAGTTCCATCTCTGATATATTCCTTTGGGATCCCATACATTATATCCTGCCCAGATAACCGAAAGCATCTGGTCTGCCTGTTGCATATATCCAAGATCGTTTACTTCAAATCCCGGGGTCTTCCATTTGATGCATCCGAGGATATTTAAATGGCCGCTAAGTTTCATTACCTGCATTCTTCCACCCGATCCGAAGAGGGAAGTGCGTTCCGGGTCAAATTCAGTATAATCATTATCGGGCCTCTGGTAATACCGGGCCGATGATAATTGTGTAAGTGCGATGGCATCTTTAGTACCATTCACCTGACTGAATGCTGTATTCAGGTTGAACGACCAGCTTTTTTCCTTAAAATACTGGGTAAAATCTATTCCTCCTGAGTATGCTGATTTATGCATGAAGCTTGCAAGATTGTCGTCGACATCCCTGTTGGTGCTTGTAAAAATAGCTCCAAGGAGGGTGTTCCCTTCTTTGAAATCTCTCTGCACCCTTCCGATGAAATAATTGGTCATAGGTTCAACCAGTTCATGTCTGATGGCAGAACCTGATGCGGAATCTCTTATTGCGGCCCACGCTCCGCCGGTAACACCTTCGACAAATCCAAGTGATAATCCATTCTTTGTTTTTCCTGTGAGTTTGGCTGCCCCCAGTATTGTTGTAAATGTCGGCACGTCGGCATATTCCTGATCACCCAGGCTGGGATAACCCGACGGCTGTCGTCCTATTCTTCTGGAATAGAACAAGTTATCGTTTCCCTGGTTACCGTCTCCAAGGCCGATATTGAAATTTGTGATATTATTTCCTTCAATGAAGAAGGGTCTTTTCTCTGAGAAGAAAGTCTCATAAGCGGTCAGGTTAACCTCTGACGGGTCAGCTTCCACCTGCCCGAAATCGGGATTGATGGTCAGGTCCATGGTCATATTGTTGGTGATCCCTATCTTGGCATCAAGACCTGCGTTAAGTCCGGGTCTTCTGCCTGATTCCAGGTACGGGAATGGATTTCCCGGATCTTCTTCAAAAGTTTCAACCCTGGCCACGCCATATGGTGTGACATCAAATATTTTCCTCGGCTCTATGCCATCAAGACCCGTCATTTCTCCCATAATATGAATAAATCCTGGTGCATCGGCCGGGACATGCTGCCAGAAATCAGTTTCGTTCCTCCTGTAAATGATCCTGGCAACCTGGAGACCCCATACATCACCTGAATTTTTATCAAAACGAACCTGACTGAATGGTATCTTCATTTCGGCGATCCATCCCTCGGCATTTACTGTGGCTTTTACCCACCAGTTGGGATCCCACGATTCATCCTCATTCTGGCCATCTTCACTGAACAGGATATCAAATTTAACACCTGCTGAACTTACACCGAAAAAGAATCCTGTTCTCAGATCATGAAAACTGTCAAAAATAACTCCCGAAATGTCACCGTCGACCTGGTCCCTGCGAGTCAGGCGATTTATTATACTGTCGGGATCCGTATCAAAATTTTTGATCGCAACAAAAATGTTATCATCATCGAAAAGAATCTTAAATTCGGTTCTTTGTGATGCCGGTCGTCCGTTATAAGGTTCATTTTGTGTGAAATCATCAATCCATTCTCCTTCATTCCATGTATCCTCATCAAGAATACCATCTATTGCAGGAGCATCAGTAATATGTGCTGTTTTATATTGTTTCTTGGGCAGATCCTGAGTCTGGCCGGAAATAAAGGGGATAATTAAAAAAATATTTAAAAATGCAATCAAAAATCTTTTCATGGTTTGTTTCAGTTGTCGTTTGGTTTCAGAATAAGGACGTACGAGAAGTTGATTTGATGCAATTATTTTCAATTTTAGAAAGATTATAAATAAAGCAGTCCCCATAATCAGTTCATTAACTAAGACATCCTAAAGGTATTTTAACCCTATGATTTTGTTTATTAATATTATTTTTGTTAACATTAAAGAGGTTTTTCGCTTCACTTCTTTCCGGGCGAAGTGAGGAATCTCATAGTATTAGTTGAATACTGATAATATTAAATTTGTATCTTACGCTAAAATTTTTTATCGATGATTACACGCAGATTATTTATTTCAAGGAGTGCTGTAGCAGGCACTGCAATGCTTTTAACTCCATCGTTATATGGGCGGAATATATTTGCCGGAAGTGATTCTCCACTCAAAGGTAAGAAAGCCCTGTTCGTCTGGGGTGGATGGATGGGACATGAACCGGATAAATGCCGGGATATTTTTGTTCCATGGATGGAATCAGAGGGTGCGAAAGTGATTGTATCAGATACCCTGAATTCATATACTGAACTAGACCTTAAGAGTGATTTTGACTTGATTATCCAGGTCTGGACCATGGGTACAATTGAGGGGCCGCAGGAAAGGGCTCTGCTTGAGGCAGTTAAAAGCGGAGTTGGACTGGCAGGCTGGCATGGCGGACTTGGTGATTCATTCAGAAACAATACCGAATACCAGTTCATGGTCGGCGGTCAATGGGTGGCTCATCCCGGAGGTGTTATTGATTATACGGTAAACATAACTGATCATAAGGACCCCGTAACAGAAGGTCTTTCCGATTTTGATATGCATTCCGAACAGTATTATGTACATGTAGATCCCAATGTCAAGGTCCTGGCAACAACCACATTTACCGACCAGAATGCTTCATGGATAGGCGGGAATGTCGTACCTGTTGTATGGAAAAAGGTCTATGGTAAAGGGAGGGTATTTTATTCTTCACTCGGGCATGTAGCTTCCGATTTCAATGTACCTGAAGCACTTGAAATTCAGAAGAGAGGTATCCTCTGGGCCAGCCTCAGCAAATATGAACCAATGGAGGAGTGGAAGCAACCTGTTTATAAGAAAAAATAACCACCCCGTCCCTGACTATAAATGTCAGGGACACCCCTCCTTTTGTAAAAGGAGGGGTAATTATTGGTATACAATATATTAAAAGGGAGGTGGTATGATTTAAATATATGATTAATCATAGAGTTTGATAAACTCATAGGAATTACCCACGTGTTCGAGGAACCTCAGGAAATCGGATCTTGATATTACAAGCGTGGCAGTATTAATGTTAGGATGAAAGGCGAGGCGGTCATATTCGTTAAGCTTTTCATCTATGAAAAGATGAACATGATGTGTCTCATCATTTATCAATCCAAAAGGAGAAACTGACCCGGGCTCAACGCCAATATATTTCTTCAACCTTTTATCGGATGCAAAAGTCAGCTTGCCCTGTTTAAGACGTTTTTCAAGATCGTGAATGTCGAGCTGCCGGAGATATTCAAGGATCACAAGATAATGACGGTTACCCTTGTGATTACGGAAAAAGATATTTTTGCATCTTCCTGAATTATAATCTTTCCAGTGTTTGATTGCATCATCAATCGTAGCAACCGGGAGATGCTCATCATAATCGTATTTTATTGAAAGCTGGTCAAGGAGATTGTAGAGTTCCTTCTGCCCTCTCATTATTTTTCTCTTGGTTTCGGGATATAGGTGAATTTCATCTCTGATAACTGTGCAATGTCGGCCCCTGCCTCTTTCATGTCAATATCCTCCTCATCATAATACCATTCAACATCCACAGGGATATCTGAAGAAGATACTCTTTTAAACTCACAGAAAATATCGTAGAAGAACTTTGCGGATGATGAATTGAAATATGACATGTCGATCCGGAACTTCAGTGGATTTTTTTTGTTGAAATGCTTATACTCTCCACCAAGAAGGTCATCAATAAATATTTTTATCCAGTCAATGACAGGGTAATATAATGCACGGACATCTTCAGGCGAGGATGTACCCCGTATCAGAAAAATATTCTCTGCCGGTGAGAAATTAATTTCAGGCGTTGTGAGTGTCTGCTCAATATAAAGATTTTGCATATGCAGGCATTTTTACAAAAATGCACCAATTATTTTTAATGGCAAAAAAAAATTATAAACTTGAAGCTTAGAATAATTCATTTTCTTCAGTATCAGAGTAATAACCCGGATCTTCCAGCAGATCTTTTTGCCCCGATGCTTCCACGGCCATACTGTCGCAAAGTTCATTTTCCTTATTGCTCGAGTGTCCTTTTATCCAGATAAATCTTACTTTATGATTGCGATAAACCTTAAGGAACCTCATCCAGAGGTCAGAATTTTTTTTCTTCTTAAAAAATTTCGACTCCCACTGGAACACCCATCCCTTTTCCACAGCATCAGCAACATATCGCGAATCAGTGTATACAGTCACATCTGAACCTGGTTTTTTAAGTGCCTCCAAACCTGCGATGACTGCCATTAGTTCCATGCGGTTGTTGGTAGTGAGACTGTACCCTTCTGATTTTTGGAGCCTGTGTTTTCCTGAAATAAGTACAACGCCATAACCGCCCGGACCGGGGTTTCCCCTGGCGGCTCCATCAGTATATATTGTCACTTTATATGCCATGAGGCAGAACAATACCTGTATTGGTAATAAATAACTTAACGGCGATCGAAAGAAGAATAACTCCGAATATTTTCTTAAGGATCCGGCTGTTGAATTTTGGTGCAGTTACTTACTCCACTATAGTCATCTCATTAACCAGGTGCCCGGCCCCCGCATAGACATCCATTATCCAGAGAACATATCTAATATCTACAGCTATAGTTCTCTGAATCTCAGGCTCATAAGCAACATCGCCGCTCATAGCTTCCCAGTTGCCGTCGAAAGCCAGACCTATAAGCTCACCGTCGGCATTAAGTACCGGGCTGCCTGAATTACCTCCTGTGATATCGTTGGTCGTAAGGAAACATACCGGCATATATCCTTTCGAGGATGCATATCTTCCGTATTCTTTTTTATTATAGAGATCGATAAGACGTTGCGGCAGATCAAACTCATAATCACCCGGTTTGTATTTTTCAATCACACCCTCAAGTGTGGTATAGTATTTATAGGTTACAGCATCCCTGGGATCATAATCCTGTACCGTTCCGTAAGTCAGACGCATAGTGGAGTTTGCATCGGGATAATGTATTTTTTCCGGTGTCATTTCGAGCATAGCGGCTACCCATAACCTCTGTCCTTTTTGCAGATCGGGGGTGAACTTGTCAAGCTCATCTGAAACACTGCGGCCTACCATGCTTAGAGAGGAGAAAGTAGTAACAGCAGGATCTTTTTCAAGAGTTTTAAGGTCGGGATTATCAAGAAAAGCTGTCAGCTTTGCCTCGCTGGCAAATATCGATTTTGCAAACATTTTGTCTACAAACTTATCGATGTTTCCTTTAAATTTCTTGTCTATAACTTCTGTATAGAAATCAGGAATAAATTGTGCAGGTACATCCTCCCCGTAAAGTTTAAGCATTGCCTTTGTTGATTTGAGGTCTGTGGGAGGGTTATAGTCCTTGTATATTTCACCGATATTCTGTTTGAGCCCACTTGCAGTTTCAGTTATCTTCTGCTGCTCTCCTGACCTCAGTGCTTCCATGAGTCTTCCGGTTAAACGGCTAAAGGTCAGCAACTCACAGCCCTGGATACATTCGTTCAGGTACTGGAAGGCATTCTGATATTCAGTCCGTCCCTCAATTGAAGATTTGATAAGGTTCAGCGCATTTCCATATTTTGCTTGGCGCCCTTCATCCTCATTAACCCACTTGTTGAACTGATCTTCTATCTGTTGTTTCTTTTCAATCACGTTGAGGTTCTTAAGCTGATTATTCTGTCCTATGGAATATTTCCAGTAATTTGAAGAGCGGGAATATTTTGAAGCGTACTGGATATCAACTTTTTGTTCGGCAAGCATATCAGCGAGCCATATCTCCTGCTTGATTCCGCGTATTTTTACCCTGTTGGGATTTGTAATGTTCAGGATCTCATTAACCTCATATGATGTGTAATATCTTTGTGTTCTTCCAGGGTATCCGAGTATCATGGCAAAATCATCTTTGTTCAGATCTTTCAGGGAGACAGGCAGCCAGTATTTCGGATTGAGAGGGATATTATCCTCAGAATAGGGAGCAGGTTTCCCGTCGGGACCGGAATAGACACGGAACACGCTGAAATCGCCTGTATGACGCGGCCATTCCCAGTTATCTGTATCATCGCCGTATTTTCCTATTGATGATGGAGGCGCTCCAACCAGCCTAACATCGTTATATATTTCATAAACAAGCAGATAGAAATAATTTCCACCATAGAAAGATGATACGGAAGTCCTGTAATTATTCCCTTCGCCTGCTTTATCCTCAATGGCACTCCTGGCTTCATTTATTGCTATTGTTCTGTCAGCCTCGCTCATGTCAGAATTGACATTTGCAAGTACCTGATCGGTAACTTCTTCTATACTTAGCAGGAAAATAACACGCAGTCCCGGATTAGGGAGCTCCTCTTCCTTATTCATTGCCCAGAATCCATCTCTCAGGTAATCATGATCCACGGAACTGTGTGACTGAATAAGATCATACCCGCAGTGATGGTTGGTTAAAATAAGTCCTTGCGATGAAACTATCTCGCCTGTACATCCTCCGCCAAAAATAACGACAGCATCTTTTATACTGGCTTTGTTCAGACTGTAAATATCTTCAGCAGAAAGTTTTAGTCCAAGCTCAGTCATCGTGCCCATATTAAGTTTCTCAATAAGTGGCAGCAGCCACATTCCTTCATCAGCCCTGGCTTTAAATCCAAAACAGAAAAGAAGGAAAATCAGAACAGAAATTACTTTTTTCATGATAGTTATTTTACGATTAGTTTCAGTCAGACGGCAAATATAACTTTTTAATCGGAATAAGGGGATGCTAAAAAGCAAATGTCATTTGTGTATTATAAAGCGCAAATGATTTTCTGTGATAAGGGGTTATACCATGTTCCAGGATAGATTTTCTGTGGAGGGCTGTTGCATAGCCTTTATTCCTGTTCCAGCCGTAATCGGGGTATTCATAATGAATTTTTTCCATGAATTCATCCCGGAAAGTTTTTGCAAGCACCGACGCAGCAGCTATTGGAGAATAAAGCCCGTCACCTTTTATTATTGTCTTGTGTTTTATGTTTTTATACGGAAAGAAGCTGTTACCGTCAATAAGCAGGAACTCGGGTTTTGACGAAAGTCCGTCTATTGCCAGATGCATAGCTTTTATTGATGCCCTGAGTATGTTTATTTCATCTATTTCCTTATTGTCAATAAAAGCCACATTCCATGCTAATGCAGATTTTATTATATCTTCCTTCAGGAGGGCTCTTTGTTTAGCCGTAAGCCTCTTTGAATCATCCAGAACCGGATGTTCGTAGTACTTTGGCATGATAACAGCTGCAGCTACGACCGGACCTGCCAGGCAGCCCCTGCCAGCCTCATCACAGCCGGCCTCGGTAAGATTATGATAAAGATATGGCTTCAGCATGGTGCTCTTCAATCACCAATATTATAAAATTCAGTGAAAAATTCCAGTCAAAAAAGTCATGCTATAAGAAAAAATTTTCTTATAGAGATAAAAATTTCAAAGAAGTTATTAACACATTTATCAACAAAAACTGTTAATTTGTCAAAATTTTGATTATTTTTGGCATCCTTCGAAGGTTTTAAGATAATGAAAGCATTGAGGATTTTGATACCCGGTTTACTTATTTCGTGGACAACTGTTTTTTCACAACAATTGTCACACCAGGTACTTGTTCCTCTTGCCGGAATAGTAAATGACAGTAAAATAAGCTTTTCACAGACTGTTGGTGAGACAGCAGTGGAGGTTGCGGAATGTTCATGGTATATATTTACACAGGGATTTCAGCAACCCCGGATCAAGCTTTCAAATGAAGATGTCCCTCAGGGAACAGGAGCGAGTGTCTATCCCAACCCTGTAGTTGATTTCCTCACTGTTGAGTTGTTCGGAGAATCCGGAAGAACATTCAAGATCGATATTATCAACATAACCGGGAAAGTAGTTTTTACCGACAGACTAACTTTTATCAACCAGTTCTGGCATAAGGAACAATATGATATGGATGCTTTTATCAGGGGTTTTTACCTGATAAGGATCTCAAGTGAAGACGGATTCATGAACCGTACATTCAAGATTGAAAAAATATAAACCTTAAGCTATGGCTTCAAGAGTTATAAAAAGATACTTTCTGTTAATGGTTATTTCAGTAGTCACTGCAGGCATTTTTGCGCAGGATAATGTACCGCTGGGAATCCATTACCAGGCTGTTGCGAGGGATAATTACGGCAACGAGATTGTCAACAGGAAGATAAGCGTCAAGTTTTCAATTATAAAGAGTGATCCGCTGGGAACTATAGTGTACCAGGAACTTCATCAGGACGTGTTTACCTCCAGGTTCGGCGTCTTTTCACTTATTATAGGTCAGGGTGTGCCGACAGGCAATGCTCTCTGCGGTGAACTTTCGCAGGTTAACTGGGAAGAGGCCTATCACTTCCTGAAGGTGGAGGTAAAATTCGAGAATGATTTTATGGATATGGGTACTATGCAGTTTTTGGCAGTGCCGTATGCTCTCTTTGCAAAGAAATCTCTCGAACCCGGTCCCCAGGGACCCGTTGGTCCGGCAGGTCCCCAGGGTCCTGAAGGCGAACAGGGACCCGAAGGTGAAACCGGCCCGCAGGGCATACAAGGCGAGAAAGGTGATCCCGGCGACCCGGCAACTGACGATCAAACCCTGTCGGTTGTGAATATCAATGGGTCAGATTATCTTGCCATCTCCGGCGGTAACCAGGTTAAAATATCTTCCATCGAAAGCGACGGCGATCCGGCAAATGAACTGCAGGATATCACTATCAGTTCTGATAAGCTCAAGATAACCGATAACCCGCTGGCTACAGAGTGGGATATTTCTCCTTACCGGCAATCGCTGAACTGGGATCCTGCAACCCGGGTATTAAACATTTCAGGAACCACATCACCTGTAAATCTCTCAGAGCTCAAGGATGATGCAGATTATGATATAACAAATGAAATTCAGGATATTGAGTTAACAGATGACCTGCTGACTATTACAAATAACAGTTCATCTACAGGTGTCAGTCTTAATAAATATCTTGACAACACCGATAATCAGCAGATAGCTTTCAACAGTATTGATAATACTCTCTCCTTAACAAACAGTGTATCAGTGGATCTTACAACCTTGAAAGATGATGATGATGCTGATCCTCAGAATGAGATACAGGATCTGCAGGTAGTTGGTGATATATTATCAGTGACAAAAGGTGAAAATGATGTCGATCTGAGTGTGTACCGCGATAATACAGATAATCAGACTCTTACATATCTGGAATCGACCAGGGAACTATCAATTTCAGGCGGCAACAGTGTCACCCTGGATAATCTGGTGGCATTCAGGGCAAAGAAGAATACATCAGATATTGATCTTTCTTATATGACTGATTATGATTTTATTGCGAACATTATTGACTATAATGATAGTAATTCATATAATGAAACTACAGGAATTTTCACTGTTCCTCAGGATGGAATTTACATTTTCAATGTTGGATTTTCAGCAACAGGAACCGGAGATGCACGTAAAATAAAAATTGTAATTAATGATACAGATGAAGAAATCCTAAATAGTGGAATATCGGGCGGTACTTCACTTACAAGATCAATAACATTAAAACTTTTTACAGGACAGACTGTTAAAATACAAATAAACACCGGGGCTTCAAGCGAAAGCGGTACCGGTTCCTTTTCCGGGTTTAAGGTCTATTGATATAGGTATGTACTGCATGGCGGGCTTCAGCCCGGAATTAAATCCTTCGCTATCTTCCTGAAAACCAATATACAAAACACCAATCCACCCGCTATACCCACAATATTGCTTATCAGATCTTTCGGATTAAAGGTTCTTCCCGGAATAATGACCTGGTGAAATTCATCAACCGCAGCAAAAAGGATAAGACAAACCGTAAGGATTAAATATTTAAAATATGACATATTGAAATCCTTTCCGGAAAATGAAAGGTATGTCAGGAATGCAAGTGACCCGTATTCAAGAAAATGGATCAGATAGTCAAGTCTTATATCTGCCTTCTCAGTGTGTATCTTTAAAACAGGTATTGAAGGGATCGATGAGATAACAATGATAGCTACTATCCATGTAATTAGCAGATATAATGCAAATGGCCTTAGAAAAGAGATCAGTTTTAACATACTTATTTTTGATCACGGCAAAAATAAACCTTTTAAATAACTAATTTTGTCAAAAACAATATTATGATCACTCACGAACAGATAAAAGAGTTATCGGAGCGCCGGGATGCGTTAAGGAGGTATCTTTGACATCGATGGTAAACTGAAACTTATTTCGGAAAAGGAGCAAATATCGCAGGAAGCCGGTTTATGGAACGATCCAAAACAGGCGGAGGAGCTCCTTAAAAGCATTTCAATATTAAAAAGCTGGACCAACCAGTTTAAAAAGGTCAGTACCGCAGTTGATGACCTTACTGTGATCAATGATTTTTTCAGGGAGGGCGAAGCAACTGAACAGGACCTTGATAATCAGTATGATGCATGCCTGTCGTTGATCGAAGACATTGAAGTGCGCAATATGCTGCAAAAGGAAGAAGATCAGTTCGGAGCTATACTGAAGATAAATTCAGGTGCGGGAGGCACCGAAAGCAACGACTGGGCAGCCATGCTGATGAGAATGTACCTCCGGTGGGCTGAAAGAAATGAATATAAAACAAAAGAGCTTGATTTCCAGCCGGGTGATGAAACAGGTATAAAATCAGTAACCATTGAGATCGACGGGGAACAGGCTTATGGTTACCTGAAAAGCGAAAACGGCGTTCATCGTCTTGTAAGAATATCTCCTTTTAATGCACAGGGGAAACGCCAGACAACCTTTGCATCAGTATTTATTTCACCGCTTGTTGAAAACAACATCGAAGTAGAGATAAATCCTTCGGATATTAGCTGGGAAACTTATCGCTCAAGCGGTGCAGGCGGACAGAATGTCAATAAAGTAGAGACCGCCGTGAGGCTGAGGCATCATCCTACAGGAATTGTGATTGAAAACCAGGAGACCAGATCCCAGCTTAATAATAAGGAGAATGCAATACGGATACTACGATCGCAACTCTATGAACTTGAACTGAGGAAAAGAATGGAGGAGATGGCAAAGATCGAAGGTCAGAAGAAAAAGATCGAATGGGGCTCCCAGATAAGATCGTATGTGCTGCACCCATATAAGATGGTCAAAGATCTTCGCACAGGACATGAGACCAGTAATGTCCAGGCTGTACTTGACGGCGATCTGAACGATTTCATAAAATCATACCTGATGGAATTTGCGGGGAAATAATCCGTACCTGCCTTACTGTAAAAATGATAAAATTCATGAACTGAGTTTCAGGTTAAATACTTATTTTGTGCCAGATTATTACCAGAATACCGGAATGATAAAGAGAGAAAAGCTGTTTGAACAATTTCCTCCAGTCAGTAAAAAGGAATGGCTGGATAAAATAAGTGCCGACCTAAAGGGAGCCGATTTCAAAAGCAAATCGGTATGGAAAACAGGTGAAGGATTTGAGGTAATGCCTTTCTACATGCAGGAGGATAACGAAAACTTTAAATATATTGAGTCTCTTCCCGGTGAGTACCCCTATTTAAGAGGTAATAAAACAGGTAATAATGCCTGGAAAATAAGGCAAGACATAACGGTAAAGGATTATTTGGAAGCGAACAGAAAAACGGTTGAAATATTAATGAAAGGTGTTGATTCGCTTGGTTTTATAATTGATGATCCGGAATCGTTAAACGAAAAAAACTCTGATTCTCTGCTTAAATATATCTATCCTGAATTTGTCGAACTAAACTTCATCTCCAACGGAAGGACAAAAGAGATCGTTGAATATTTACTGAATTATATAAATAAAACCAAAACAGATCCTCAAAAGATAACCGGAGCTATAGAAACAGATCCGCTGGGCAGGTTAATGCTGAATGGTACACTCTGTATCCCTGTTGAAAAAGGATTAGATTATCTGGCGGATGTGGCAGCGATAATGTCTCCACTTCGCGGTTTCAAGGCAGTAAATATTAATGCATCAAATTTTTGCAATGCGGGTTCAGATCTTGTCCAGGAACTTGGTTTCGCAATATCCATGGGGACAGAATATGTATCACAGCTTGTCGACAGAGGAATAGGCGCTGATGTAGCAGCATCCAGGATAAGGTTCTCCTTCGGTACGGGATCAAATTTCTTTCCGGAGATTGCCAAACTGAGAGCAGCCCGCCTGTTATGGTCAGCAGTCATGAATGGATTCATACCGGGTAATTATGAATCTGCCAGGATGGAGATACATTGTATAACAAGCAGGTGGAACAAAACCCTGTATGATCCGCATGTAAATATCCTGAGAACACAGACCGAGGCAATGGCGGCTATACTGGGAGGGACGGATTCTCTTACAATAGAGCCTTTTGACAGGATTTTCAGGGAGCCAAACGAATTTTCTGAAAGAATAGCACGCAACCAGCAGCTCATCCTGAAGGAAGAATCATATTTCGGCAAGGTAGCTGATCCTGTATCAGGGTCATATTATATCGAAAATCTCACCAGCCTGTTGGCGGATAATGCCTGGAAACTGTTTCTTGAGGCCGAATCATACGGAGGATTTCTTGAATCACTGAAAAATGGATTCATACAGCGAAAAATTAAAGAATCAGCTGCAAAACGTAAGAATGATATTTCAAAAAGAAAGATCAAATTTATTGGCACCAGTCTTTATCCTGAACAGAATGAAAAAATACCTCCCCGCACTGATATTGACAGATTATTCATGGAACAACATTCAACAGAAGATATTGTTGTTGAACCGGTAAGGCTTTGCAGAGGTCCCGCAGTGTTGGAAAAAATGAGGGTAAATGTCGAAAAAGCAGCCAGGAAGCCTGTAGCTTTTATGTTCACAACGGGTGATCTGTTAATGAGAAAGGCCAGGGCACAGTTTGCCTCTGATTTCTTCGGGTGTGCAGGGTACAGGATCATTGACAATCCCGGATTCGAAACAGTTGAGGAGGGAATAAAAACAGCGATGACATCCGAGTCGGATATCGTTGTGATCTGCAGTTCTGATGAGGAGTACTCATCGGTTGCTCCGGAAATTTTCAAACAGTTGAAAAACACGGCAGTGGTTGTAATTGCCGGCAACCCGCCATGCATGGATGAGCTGAAATCACTGGGGATCGAACACTTTATAAGCAGCCGGTCGGATATTGTTGAAACACTTGAATACTTCAACACCCACCTGGGAGTGAAGTCTTAAATATTGTAAGGAAGAGATGAGACCTGAATTTTCATATAACGACCTTTACAACCTGCCTTTCAGCAAGAAGGATTTTCGTTCATGGGAATCTGAAAAAGGAGAAAGAGAGGAGTGGATAACTGCCGAGCAGATTCCAGTAAAAGGTGTTTATGGTAAGGAGGATCTTGAAGGCATGGAACATCTCAGGTATGCGGCAGGATTACCACCATACCTGCGGGGTCCCTATTCAACCATGTATACCATGCAGCCATGGACTATACGGCAGTATGCAGGTTTTTCAACAGCTGAAGATTCAAATGCATTTTACCGGCGCAATCTTGCATACGGGCAGAAAGGGCTCTCAATAGCATTTGACCTGGCTACGCACCGGGGTTATGATTCTGATCATGAAAGAGTTACAGGTGATGTTGGCAAGGCAGGGGTAGCTGTGGATTCGATACTCGATATGAAGATCCTCTTTGATCAGATTCCTCTAAACAAGATGTCGGTATCAATGACAATGAACGGGGCTGTTTTACCTATCATGGCATTTTATATTGTTGCAGCGCTTGAGCAGGGAGCAAAAACTGAAGAGCTTACAGGGACCATACAGAATGATATTCTTAAGGAATTCATGGTACGCAATACTTATATATATCCCCCTGAATTTTCTATGAGGATCATCGCGGATATATTAGCTTACACCGCGGTAAAAATGCCAAAATACAATTCAATAAGCATATCAGGATATCATATGCAGGAGGCCGGAGCCACTTCCGACATTGAACTGGCATATACTCTCGCTGACGGTCTGGAATATTTGCGTGCCGGCATTAAAGCAGGTCTTGACATTGATGCTTTTGCTCCGCATATCTCATTTTTCTGGGCAATTGGGATGAACCATTTCATGGAGATTGCAAAGATGAGGGCAGCCAGAATGCTCTGGTCAAAGATTGTAAGCGGATTCAATCCCAGGAATCCCAAATCACTGGCATTAAGAACACACTGCCAGACATCGGGATGGAGTCTTACTGAGCAGGATCCGTACAATAATATAGGCAGGACCTGTATAGAGGCAATGGCTGCTGTATTTGGTCATACACAGAGCCTTCATACAAATGCACTTGATGAAGCCCTGGCCCTTCCAACAGACTTTTCAGCAAGAATAGCCAGAAATACCCAGATATTTATTCAGGAAGAGACACAGATATGCCGGGCAGTAGATCCGTGGGGAGGCTCATATTACGTTGAGTATCTGACACATGAGATTGCACACAGGGCATGGGAGCATATACAGGAAATAGAGAATCTTGGAGGAATGGCCAAAGCCATTGAATCAGGAATTCCAAAAATGCGCATTGAAGAAGCAGCGGCAAGAACCCAGGCAAAAATTGATTCGGGTCTTCAGACCATTGTTGGAACCAACAGATACCGTCTTGAAGAAGAAGATCCTCTTGAAACCCTTGAGGTTGATAATACTGCAGTCCGAGATGCTCAGATTAAACGTCTGGCAAAACTGCGCGCTGAAAGAAATGAATCTGAATGCCATGCAGCGCTTGATGCATTAACAGAATGTGTTAAAACAGGGGAGGGTAATCTTCTTGAAATAGCTATAGTGGCAGCCTCAAAACGGGCAAGCCTGGGCGAAATTTCTTATGCATGTGAAAAAATAAAAGGGAGGTATAAAGCAGTGGTACGTTCTATATCAGGAGTTTATTCATCCGGTTATAAACCGGATAAGTACCTAAATGATGCAAGGGTGCTTGTCGCCAGGTTTGCTGAAAAAGAGGGGCGTCAGCCCAGAATAATGATTGCCAAGATGGGTCAGGATGGCCATGACCGGGGCGCAAAGGTTGTTGCAACAGGATATGCCGACATCGGCTTCGATGTTGATGTAGGCCCTCTTTTCCAGACTCCTGTTGAAGCAGCCAGACAGGCAGTTGAAAATGATGTTCATGTTATTGGGGTTTCAAGCCTTGCAGGAGGACATAAAACACTTATTCCCCAGGTCATTAACGAACTTAAACATCTTGAGAGAGAAGATATCCTGGTTATTGCAGGAGGTGTCATACCTCCTCAGGATTACCAGCTCCTTTATGATACCGGTGTGGCAGCAATCTTCGGACCAGGTACATCTGTTTACAAAGCGGCAAAACAGATACTGGAGATTTTACTACATACATTTGAATAGCTAATTAATTGTAAATGAATAACATTTATGCGCCGGTGCTGATCATGCTGTTAATTTGTCCAGGGTGCATCTCAAAAAAGAATATGCCCGAAAATATTACTGGTACTGAACAAATCCATACAGGAAGTAAGACAACTGATTTCTCCAGCCAGTCAACATGGCTGCTGGGATATTTTGCAAAGGAACGTATGACAGAACCGCCACATTCAGAATGGTTTGTTAAGGGATATAACGAATACCGGGTTGACACTAATGTTGTTAATAAATTAACTGATATCAGCAGGGACTCAATTAAAATAAAAATTGTAATGGGAACCTGGTGTCCTGACAGCAGAAGAGAGGTGCCCCGGTTCATGCGTATCATTGATTACTGGGAGTATCCGACAGACAATGTGACATTTATTGGAGTTGATGATGAGAAAAAATCACCTGTGGGAGAATATGAAGATCTGGATATTGAAAGAGTCCCGACCTTTATTTTTTTTATAAATAATATTGAAGCTGGACGCATCATTGAGAATCCAGTGACGTCTTTAGAAATGGATATGGTTAAGATAATTACTAAGGAATGAATGATAACAAGTAAATAGATTAATGAGATGGAAGAAGAAGTAAAAAACAATACCGGACAAAATTTAGGAATTGCCGCTCTGATAACAGCAATTATTACCTTCGTTCTTGCTGTAATTCCATGTGTTGGCCTTATGGCAATTATTCCGGGTATAATTGCTATTGTTCTGGCATCAGTAGGACTTTCGCATGCAGCAAGAACTGATTCACCACGGGGAGTCCTCGTTGCAGCACTGATTATTGGAATTGTTGCTTCGCTGATCTCTTTTTCACAGGTTTTTGTGGCTGGTAAGATTGCTGAAAAAGCAGATAAATGGCCTGACAGAATTGAAGAAATTGTAACGGATGTTCAGGATAAAATCCTTGAAGATCTGGAGGATGCCAATGTCTCAATTAAGATTGAGAGCGGTGATGAAAAAATTGAAATAAACACCAGCGCCAAAAAGAAAGACCTCGTGGAGAAACTCGAAGAACTCGAAGGAGAAGATACCAGCGTTGTGGATACACTTGATCAGGAGTAAAAAGTATGATGACAGGTACAGCAGGTGAAATTTATAAAAGAACCATACCTTACCATCAATGTTGTTTTGACCGGAGTAATTATGCTGATCATGATTTACTCTGTTATTTTTTCACCTGATAAAGATGATTATCCGGTAACCTGTATCCATGAAAAGCTGACAGGCGAACCCTGTGTATCGTGCGGACTTTCACATAGTTTTTCGCTTATCCTCAGGGGAAGAGTTGAGGAGGCTTATCAGTGGAATGTATACGGAATGAGAGTGTTCCTTTTCTTTGCCCTGCAGCTGTTAATGAGAATTGCCTTTTCCTTATTTTATATCAGGTTTACTGATACACGCAAGCAACTGATAATGATGGATATAATAGGGTCGATACTCTTGTTCCTGATAGCATTCCGGCAGTTTTTTGTCTATCTCATAAAATATTCATAACAGATTTCTGTTTATCAGGATCTTTCTTTGTTAAGTATTATTAAGAACATCATAAAGCAGGCTGCTTTCAAAGCCTTTTGATAAGCCATATCGCAAAAGCTTGCCCTTCAGGTCGTACTGGTTTTTTGCTGTAATATGTTTCTTGTGAACAGCAAGCATATCTTTCAGGGTGTTAACATACAGCTCATTATCAATTGAGTCAAGAGCTTCTCGTATTTTTTCTCCGGGTATCTTTTTTGCCTTAAGGTGAGCGGCAATTTTGACCTTACCCCATTTATTGTACCTGAACTTATCCCTGGTAAATGCCAAACAATATCGGATTTCATTGAGAAAATTCTCGCTAACAAGTCTTTTTATGATTTTATCACATTCATTCTCATCGATGCCCCATGAATTAAGCTTTACACGAATGTCATCAATGCAATACTCGCGCTTTGAGCAAAGAACCATTGCTTTTGCAAGAGAGCTTTTGTATTTATCGCTTTCAGCCATTTTTACTCTTTATTCCTTTGACAATTCTATCCTTACCATTAATATCCCTGACAACTTCAACAGATGAAAAACCAGTTGATTTAAGCAATCCGGTCATTGGCAAGCCCATTGCTTCATTAATCTCAAAATAAACCTTTCCCCATGGAATCAGGACCATTTCTGCCATTTTAAGGATAGCCCTGTAATATATAAGTGGATCGGAATCAGGAACAAAAAGTGCCATGTGTGGTTCAAAATCAAATACATTTTTTGCAATATACACTTTTTCCGATTCAGGGATATAGGGCGGATTGCTTACAATAATCCCCGCGCTGCCGGGTGATTTAAGATTGGGATTTAAAATATCAGTCAGTAAAAAAGAGACAACAGCATTATTTAGCATCGCATTCTCCTGAGAAATTCTGACAGCTTCCTCGCTAATATCAATTCCGGTCACTTTTGTTCCCGGAAGGTTTACAGCAAGTGCAATTGCAATACAGCCTGATCCGCAGCCGGCATCAAGTATTTCACCCCTGTAACCTCTGTTTTCTTTTATGATCAGATCGACAAGTTCTTCAGTTTCCGGCCGCGGGATCATAACATGAGGATTTAACCTGATAACGCAATTATAGAAACTTGTCTCCTTGAGTATATATTGTAAAGGTTTTCCACTCCTCAGCTCATTGCAGATAGTTATTATTTCATCAGCTTTCTTCTTTGATAAAGGATCCTGCGGCTGTGTTATGGCATGCAACCTTGAGACGCTAAAAAGAGTCTTGATAATAATAGTGGCAAGGGCATTTATTTCAGGTTCAGGGTAGATCTCAATGAGTTCCCTCACCAGGTATGGTTTTATATCTTTTATAGTTCTTATATTATAACCCATAATTCAAAATTAGCACTTTCAGGGGAATGCATCAGGATAGAGACATAATATTCATGAGAAGATGCCTTGAGCTGGCAGATAAAGCAGAGGGCAGAACATACCCCAATCCTCTAGTCGGTTCAGTAATTGTACTTGATGATGTCATCATTGGGGAGGGCTATCATTTAAGGGCTGGAGAACCACATGCCGAAGTTAAAGCAGTCAGTTCTGTGGCAAACAAAAAAACACTTAAATCAGCAACCTTATATGTTAATCTTGAACCTTGCTGCCATCGCGGCAGGACGCCACCATGTACCGACCTGATCCTTTCTCATGGAATAAAAAGGGTGGTGATTGGAACCAATGATACAAGCGAAAAAGTAAATGGCAGGAGTATAGCTTTACTCAGAGATGCCGGATGTGAAGTTATCACTGGCGTGCTGGAGGAGGATTGCCGATGGTTGAACCGGAGATTTTTCACCTTCATTGAAAAAAAGAGACCTTATATAATATTGAAATGGGCACAAAGCGTTGATGAATATATTGATATATCCAGGGAGAAAGATCCTGCACAAAATCCTGCATGGATAACAGGAAACCCCGAAAGAGTTCTTGTACACAGATGGAGGGCAGCCGAACAGGCAATTCTTGCAGGCGCCGGTACTATCAGAGCTGATGATCCCAGGTTAAATGTAAGATACTGGACCGGAAATAATCCTCTGAGGATCATACTCAGCAGTTCAGGTTCGATCAGAAAGGATTCATCTGTCTTTAGAACTAATGGCACAAATGTTGTATTTACTCATAACATAGAAGCCGATTTGCCAGATGCAGAAAAGGTGAAATTGAATGAGAACGGCAATCCGGCCTTTCAGATAATGGAATATCTATATAATGCAGGTATTCAGTCACTTATTGTTGAAGGAGGTGCATCAGTAATAAACCTTTTTATTTCTGCCGGATTATGGGACGAGGCAAGGATATTTACAGGAATGAAGAATTTTAAATCAGGAGTAAAAGCTCCGGCAGTAACAGGTAAGAAATATTCTTCTACGGCATTCACACTTAGTTATCTTGAGATGATTAAGAATATAAAGAGTTAAATGACAGATATAATTGATAGTTATAATAAAAATGCCTAATTTTGATAGTTAGTTTAGTCACAATTTAGTTTTAAAGTTATGAATAAGCGAATATTTTTTCTGGCAACATTGATGATAATTTTCACGATGTGCATTTATGGGCAGAATGCCAAAAAGTTTTATAAGGCAGGCAAGGAATTCGTTGAAAATATGAAATATGAAGATGCTGTTGCTCAATTTACAAATGCACTCGGGATTGAACCATCAAACCCTGACTATTATTATGCCAGGGGAAGAGCATATGAATCGCTCAGTAAGTATGAAGAAGCAAAAGCTGATTTTGAGAAGGTTATTGTTTTTGCTCCTAAAGAAGTCGATGCATATATTGGTTTTGGAGCAGTGTGCAACAAAATGAACAATTTTGAGGAAGCACTGAAATACCTGAACAGGGCATCAGCACTCGACAAAAGAAACAAGGATATTTATCCTGAAAAGGTGCTGACACTTCTGGGGCTGAAGAGATATGACCAGGCTTTGAAAGTTTCAGATACCGCGGTGATAATAAAGGATACCCGGGAGAATTTGTATTACAGGGGTGTAATCTATACAAAACTGAATAATGATGTTCTGGCAAAGAAGGAGTTTGAAAAATCCATTTCGAAGGATAAAGGATATCCTGAACCCAGGCTGGCCCTTGCTGAACTGCTTTTAAGAAACAATAATTCCCAGGGGGCAATGGAACAGTGTAATGAAATATTGAAACGTGATGACAGAAACACAGATGCTTACCTGATGAGAAGCAATGTTTGCATGAAAAACCTTGATTATCCCAGTGCTATTAATGATATTTCAAAAAATATCCTGATTGACCCTGACAATCCTGATTTTTATCTGTACAGGGGTAAATGTTACCAGGAGTTTAATCAGCATACCAATGCTATTAATGATTTCTCGAAATATATTGCGATGAATCCTGATAATCCTGATGCATATTTTGCAAGGGCAAGGTCGTATGAAGAAATAATGAACTATGCCAAGGCTATGGAGGATTATACTAAGATCACGGTTCTTTCGGAATTTAATCAGGAGGCCCGTAAAATGCTGAAAGATGCCCAGAACAGGCTTTATGAGCTGAACAGGGAAGCTGTGCCTCCTGAAATAACTATTGTCAGTCCTGCTCCGGCCAGTACATCTCTCGAGGTCAGAGGAGATAACAAGACTTTTCTTATTACCGGGAAAATAATGGATAAAAGTAAAATAAAGACATTTTCGATAAATGACGTACCTATTAATACAGTTGAAAAGGACGGGGAATATGAATTTCTGGCAAAAATAGATATTGAAGGAGCTGACCAGATTACTCTTGTTGCACATGATGATTATGATAATGAGAAATCAGTTACCTATTCACTGGTACGTACAGAGATTATTCCTCCGGTTGTAAATATACTGGCTCCCTATGCATCAGATGACGGACAGATCTACCTTGACAGTAATGATCCTTCACTATTTTTGCAGGGAAAAATAACGGATGAAAGCAAGATCAAGTCTGTATTCATTGACGGAGTAACTGCCAGTTATCCTGTTGATGATATTAATCCTTCCTTTACGGCAACTATTGACATAATGAATAAAAATAAGATAATTGTTGAAGCTGAGGATATATACGGAAACAAGGAAACCGCTGAATTCAGGCTTAACAGGGAGGGTGCAGTCATTTCTGAATCAAATCCCATGGGTAAAACCTGGGTTGTGTTTATTGAAAATTCAGATTACACGACATTTGCAAGTCTTGATGGCCCCAAGAAGGATGTGACTACTATGACAAGAGCTTTGGCAGGTTACGACATACATAATATCATTCATAAACAGAACCTGACAAAATCAGAAATGGAGAGGTTCTTTTCAATTGAGCTCAGGGATCTTATTAAAGCAAACCAGGTTAAGTCGCTGCTTATATGGTATGCAGGTCATGGCAAGTTCATTAATGATGTTGGCTACTGGATCCCTGTTGATGCACAACGAGATGATGAGTTTACCTATTTTAATCTGAATACTCTCAGGGCATCGATGGAATCATATCTTGCTTACCTTACTCATACTCTTGTTGTTACAGATGCCTGCGAATCCGGACCCAGCTTTTACCAGGCTATGAGATCAGAACTGAAGCAAAGAAGCTGTGACGACTGGCAGGCCACCCAGTTCAAGTCATCACAGGTGTTCTCCTCGGCAGGTTATGAACTTGCAGTGGATGACTCGCAGTTTACCCGTACTTTTGCCTCATCACTGCAGAATAACCCGAACGCCTGTATTCCCATAGAGGAGATAGTAGCCAAAGTATCAACAGCAGTAGGAAATAATAACCAGCAAAAACCCAAATTCGGAAAAATAACCGGTTTGAAAGATGAGGACGGCACATTCTTCTTTATAGCCAGATAATACTGATGAAAATAGAATTTAGGTCTTACAAGATTAAGGTCATCAGGCAGATAAGCCTGATGACTTTATTTATAATCCTTTTCTCCGCTTCTTCAGAAGCTCAGACATATTTTTTTGAGAAATACGGGGTGGAAGAGGGATTAAGTTCCTCAAAAGTTTATACTGTTCTCCAGGACAGAAACGACTGGATCTGGCTCGGAACCGAAAGCGGCGTTTCGAGATTTGATGGGTCCAAATTCGAGAATTTCACTTCTGCCGACGGTATGGCAGGCGGAGGTGTATACAGTTTAGCGGAAGACTCACTGGGAAGAATATGGTTTGGTCACCTGAACGGAGGTTTCAGCCTCTATGACGGCATGAATTTCCGGAAGATGAAGTTTGATTCCATTTCTATTGCAGGTGATATAACAAGTATTAAACAAATAGGAAACTATCTATGGATCACAAGCTTCAGCAATGGGGCTGTCAGAATACCTTTTCCTGAACCCGGAGATACTCTACTTACAGGTAAGCAATACAGAGGAAAGGAAGGTCTCAGCGACCAGATATCTTCTTCCTACATTGGCCGGGATGGAACATTTTATTGTGTCGATCCAAATATTGGGATTAAAAGATATAATCAGGAGAAAAACCAGTTTGAGATTTTCTCTTTGCCCGGTTTCCCGAAATATTTTGCGGTTATTACACTATTTGAAGATTCAAAGGGAGATTTTTGGTTTGGAACGTATAATGGCGGCCTTTACAGGTATTCATCAGCTGACGATACCATGAAAGTGTATGATCACAGGGACGGCCTCTCAAAAAACCATGTTTCGTTTATTACGGAAGATTACAGAGGTAATATCTGGGTTGGTACCTATGGTGGCGGAATAACAGTGTTTTCGGGAGAGAAGATGACAGTCTTCGATAAATCAAACGGACTTGAGGCTCTCACAATCCATTGGCTTTTAGAAGATAAGGAGAAGAACATTATAATTGCAGATCATTTTACGGGGATAAGTATCTATAAAGGAGACCATTTTGTGACATTTACCGATGAAAAGATCTTACCTGATAAAGGAGTTTTTACTGTTGAGCAGGATGAACTCGGAAGATACTGGTTCGGAACAAATGCAGGGATCTCTCTCTATAATCCGGTGAAGAAAGCCGGCGAACAGGTACAGATCTTCAATAATGCTAAGAATGCCATAGGTAATGAGATCAGGTTTATTAAATCAGACAGCAAAGGGAAGATATGGATCGGGACCAATGGAAACGGTCTCTCTTATTATGATTTAAAATCAGGAAAGTTTGTCTATGATTCCTGGCTGAACAGCAGACTTGATCCCTTTGGAATCATTACAGCGCTTGAAATTGATCATCGGAACCAGGTATGGATAGGGAATACTGACCGGCTGATAATGTGGGATGGTACAAAAGAGGAGACCTATACACAGTCATCCGGACTGGCAGGTAACTGGATTAAAGTACTTTTCTGTGATAATGAGAACAATATCTGGATTGGGTCAGAAAATAAAAGCGGCCTGACAAAATATAACAGTACAACAGAAGAATTTAAAATAATTAATATTGGTGAAGGGTACGTTCCTGTTACAATTACCCAAACACCAGATTCAAGGATTTGGGTGGGGACCGTTAGCGGCCTGCTTGCCATTGAGGATGATTCTGTTATACTTAACCTCAATGAAAAGACAGGACTGCTGTCAAATAACATTAAGCTGCTTCAGCCTGAAGGTGACAACTTCCTTTACATAGGAACAAATTACGGTCTTAACAGGTACAATCTTTCCGACAGCACTATTGCCACGTTTACTAAAAGAAACGGATTCACAGGAATTGAGGCCTCCGCAAACGCTTCAATATCAGATAGTAAAGGTGATCTGTGGTTTGGTACAGCCAACGGGATCACCAGACTTTCTCCATCAAAAATGCCGCCTGTTGATTCAAAACCGCTGACACATGTAAGCAGTATGGAAGTAAATTATCTTCCCAGGGAGATGAAAGAGGATCTGAAGCTGAATTACAAGGAAAAATCACTGGTATTCAATTACTACAGTGTCAGCCTCACAGACCCTGAAGCTGTAAAATACCGGGTGATGCTGAAAGGCGCTGATCCGGACTGGAGACCACCAACCAGCCAGACTATGGATTATTATCCCAACCTGGCCCCCGGACATTATACCTTCAGAGTCATAGCATCAAACAGCTATGGTTACTGGAATGAGGAACCCTTTGAATATGCGTTTACCATCAAACCGCCATTCTACCAGACTCCATGGTTCATTGTTACATGCATCATACTTGCAGCCATAGGTGTAATGGCGTATATTAAAATAAGGGAGAAGAACCTTATCAGGGAAAAAAAGATCCTTGAACAGAAGGTAGCAGAAAGAACTGCCGAAGTGGTTCAGAAAAGCATGGAGATAGAGGAAAAGAACCGGGATATTACAGCCAGTATAAGGTATGCTGAACGCATTCAGCGTGCCATGTTGCCGCCGGAGGATTCGTTTCATGAAACATTTGTCCTTTATATGCCCAAAGATATTGTAAGCGGCGACTTTTACTGGATGTACGATAACGGCGACCTTCAGTTCTTAGCAGCTGTAGATTGCACAGGTCATGGCGTACCGGGTGCCTTTATGTCGATAATCGGTCATAACTCACTTAATAAAGTTGTACGTGAATATGGAATAATAAGACCCGGGGCTATCCTGGACCAGATGAATATTGAAGTTGTTAAAGCCCTGATGCAGAGGAAGGAAGAGACAATAAACGATGGTATGGACCTTGCCCTTATAGCTTTCAACAGGAAAGAATTCACCCTCGAATATGCAGGAGCCTATAATCCATTGTACCTCGTAAGGGATGGAGAGGTAATTACTTATAAAGGCGACAGGTTCCCAATAGGTATGTCATCAATAGAAGCTAAAAAGACATTTGTAAATCAGCAGGTTGATATCAAATCGGGCGATATGATCTATGTGTGCTCCGATGGTTATGCAGATCAGTTTGGTACTGCTGAAGCAAAAAAGTATAAGTCGGGTAATGTTAAAAAACTGCTTGCGGAAATTTGGAATCTTCCTGTGGCAGAACAGCGTAATAAGCTGGAAAAGGAGATTCTTGACTGGAAAGGAGATCTTCCGCAGGTTGATGATATTATGTTTATAGGAACAAGGATACCCTGATCAGATTTTGGCAATCTTTCGCCATTCTTCATTACCCCTGTCTTTCCTGTTAAGTGCAGAAATTACTTCTTCAGGAGTATTTACTATTTCCCATATACCTTTATGCTCCCTCCTCAGGAAATGGGTGTCAATCATATTTTCGAGGAAATCAAAAAATGTTCTGTAAAACCCGAGTGTATTAAGGATGATCACCGGTCCGTCAAAAAGACTAAGCTGTTTGAGAGTGATGGCTTCTGTCAGTTCTTCAAGTGTTCCCACTCCGCCCGGTAGCGCCACAACAGCATCGGACATTGAAAACAATGTTTTCTTTCTTTCTCCCATATCGGGTGTTATTATCATATCGGTTAAGCCGTGATGACCCCAGCCCTCTTCCTTCATAAATAAAGGTATCACACCGGTTATTTTTCCTCCGTTTTCAATTACGGCATCAGCAAGCTTTCCCATAAGGCCTATTCCTCCGCCTCCGTAGACAACATCCATTCCTGATTGTGCCAGAAGTGATCCCAGTCTGGCAGCAGCTAATCCAAATTCGCTGTTCACCCTGCTGCTTGAAGATGCAAAAACACAAATAGTCATGGTTGTTTTATTAAAAAAAAGGCCGCTACAGCTGTTCTGCACGGCCATAAGGAATAATAATATTTTTTAAAGTAATGCATTAAGCTTGGTCACAAAATTGTTCTTCGGGACAGCACCCACCTGCTTGTCAGCAACATTACCGTCTTTGAAAAACAAGACCGTTGGTATATTCCTGATACCATATTTGACAGTAATCTGAGGACTATTATCAACATCACATTTTGCCACCACTACTTTCTCTGAATACTCCTGAGCTATCTCTTCCATGATTGGTGCTATCATTCTGCACGGACTGCACCACTCGGCCCAGAAATCAACAATAACGGGTTTTTCAGAATTAATCACAGTTTCATCAAAGTTCCTATCATCAACCTCCAAAGCCATATTGTTATGTTTTTGATATTAATAAAATACCGGGCATAAATATAGTTAATTAACTTTATATTCGATACCGGGATGATCGTCAAGGTAGGAAATAAAATCATTATTAAGTCTTACCCGGATTGTCCTGGAAAACATCGGGAGTGAGATCCTGTCTTCTTTATCAAGGAACAGAAATTTCAGTTCCGTTTCGCCTTTATTCTCCCGGATAAGATCTTTAAGCTCGTTTATCATCTCCTCGTTAAGATTCTCAATATCGATCTTCAATGTAACAGACTTGATAAGCTCATCTTTTACACTAGAAAGAAGATTGATTTTTCTGATGCTGAATTCCAACTGATCATCCTTATATCTTCTTTTCTGTACTCTTCCTTTTATTAGCAGATAATATCCTGCAGTAAGGAATTTGCTGTTGTCAATATAATCCTTATCGAACAATATAAATCTGAAAGAGTCGGTATAATCCTGAAGTATGAAAGATCCGTAAGGTTTTCCATTCTTACCGGTTCCATTTTTTGTTTCAGTCACCATTCCGGCCACTATAACCTCTCTGTCAAGATAATCCCTGAGGTTTTGAAGTTCTGCCAGTGTTGTTGTTGTGAAGGTATTTATCTCAAGCCGGAAATCATCAAGCGGATGTGATGAAAGGTAAATGCCGATAACCTCTTTTTCGCGGTTTAACTTTTCGAGCTTGGGCCAGTCAGGGCATTCAGCAGGTTCGGGTTTTATCATATCAAAACCGACACTGTCGCCAAAAAGAGTCTGCCTGCTCGAAATTTTAATTGTCTTGGCATTGTTACCATACCGGATAAGGCTTTCGATAAAACTTGAACCCTTTGTGTCGAGAGCAAAATATTGTGATCTTGTAATTTCTGTAAAACAGTCGAATGCACCGGCAACTGCCATTGCTTCCATGGTTTTTTTATTCAGGGAGTTAAGGTTCACCCTTTCCACAAGATCATAGATATTTTTATAAAGGCCATTGTTTTCCCTCTCTTCAATAAGCTGAAGTACAGCGCTTTCGCCAACTCCCTTAATCGCACCCAGACCAAACCGGATATTCCCGTCCTTGTTAACAGTGAACTTAACATAGCTCTCATTTACATCAGGACCAAGAACCTCCATTCCCATACGCCGGGTCTCATCCATAAAAGTGGTGATCTTTTTTATATCGCTGATATTCCGGCTTAATACAGCAGCCATAAATTCGGCGGGGAAGTGAGCTTTCAGATAGCCGGTTTGATAGGCTATAAGAGCATAACAGGTAGAATGTGATTTATTGAAGGCATATTGTGCAAAAGCTTCCCAGTCGGTCCATATCCGGATTACTATATTTTCATTGTATCCTCTTTGCCTGCATCCTTCGAAGAACTTGATCTTCATCTCGTCCATGATAGATCTCTTCTTTTTACCCATGGCTTTACGCAGCGAATCAGCCTCTCCCTTGGTGAAACCGGCAAGTTCCTGTGAAAGAAGCATAACCTGCTCCTGGTACACCGTAATACCATAGGAGTCGCTGAGGTATTTCTCCATTTCAGGTACCATGTAATCAATTTTTTCCCGGCCATGTTTTCTCCTGATGAACTTGGGGATATATTCCATTGGTCCCGGACGATAGAGAGCGTTCATGGCAATAAGATCCTCGAATCTGTTGGGCTCGAGATCTCTCAGGTATCTTTTCATTCCGGTTGATTCAAACTGAAAGATTCCTGTTGTTTCGCCGTTGCTGAATAATTCAAAAGTCTTCTTGTCATCAAGAGTTAATGTATCTATATTAATATCAATACCTTTTGATTTTTTTACGTTCTCAACAGCATCCCTGATTATTGAAAGAGTTTTCAGTCCCAGAAAATCCATTTTCAAAAGTCCCACAGATTCCACATGACTACCGTCGTATTGTGTTACATAGAGGTCAGTATCTTTGGCTGTACACAGGGGAATATGATTATCCAGCGGATCTTTCCCTATAATTATTCCGCAGGCATGTACTCCTGTTTGCCTTACCGAGCCTTCGAGCACTTCAGCATATTTGAGGGTGGTGGCGATCAGTTTATTTGATGATTCCCTTTCTTTAGCCAGTTCGGGGACTTCATTATAAGCCTGTGCAAGAGTTACACCTGGTCGTTCGGGTACTAATTTCGCCAACCTGTCGGCATCGGGTAGCGGAAGTTTCTGAACCCTGGCGACATCCCTTATTGCCATTTTAGCAGCCATAGAACCGAAAGTGATTATATGGGCAACCTTATCATGTCCATATTTATTAACTACATATTTGAGAACAGATTCCCTGCCATCCTCATCAAAGTCTATATCTATGTCGGGCATGGAGATGCGATCAAGGTTAAGAAAACGTTCAAAAAGGAGTCTGTATTTAATAGGGTCAATGTCGGTTATTTTAAGACAGTATGCAACAGCAGAGCCTGCAGCTGAGCCACGGCCCGGTCCCACTGAAACACCCATTTCCCTGGCAGCTCTGAGGAAATCCTGAACGATCAGAAAGTAACCGGGGAATCCCATTTTTGCAATGGTCTCAAGCTCAAAGTCGATTCTTTCTGTCTGTTCCCCGGTAAGAGTTCCCCATCTCTCTTTTGCTCCATTGTAGGTGAGTACCCTGAGATACTCATCCTTGTCATTATATCCCTCGGGCAACTCAAATTCAGGCATGATAAGTTCATGATCAAGCTTATACTTTTCTATACTTGCGACGAGATCAGAAACATTGTCAATCGCTTCAGGAATATCATTGAAGATAGCCCTCATCTCCTCCTCGCTTTTTATATACTCCTGTTTCGTGTATCTCAATCTGTCGGGATCGTCAATATCCTTGACAGTATTTATACATATAAGCCTGTCGTGAGCTTCCGCATCTTCAGCATTTATAAAATGCACATCATTGGTAGCTATAAGCTTTACATTATACTTTACCGACAGTTTCTTAAAGGCCTCTATAACCTTCTGCTGCATGGGAAATACAGTTTGGTCAGCATCAGGATCGTATGTTTCGTGCCGTTGAACCTCGAGGTAGAAATTATCTCCAAATATATCCAGGTAACTTTTTAGTACAGCTTCTGCTCCTGCCATGGTACCATTAAGGATCTCATCGGGTATCTCGCCGGCCAGGCATGCTGATGAGGCAATAAGTCCCTCGTTGTATTTTGCCAGCAGTTCCTTGTCAACCCGTGGTTTATAGTAAAAGCCTTTTATCCAGGCAGTAGATACAAGCTTGATGAGATTTCTGTATCCCGTAAGATTTTTTGCCAGTAGTATCAGGTGATCCCCCGAACGATCCTCTTTCCCGGTAACATCAGTGACAGATCGCCTGGCAACATATATTTCACAGCCTATTATCGGTTTGATTCCCTTTTTTGTGGCTGTGTTATGAAATTCCTTGACACCAAACATGTTGCCATGATCTGTAATGGCAAGTGAATCCATCCCCAGCGATTTTACCCTGTCGATAAGCGTGGAAATACGTGAAGCTCCATCCAATATAGAGTACTGGGTATGAACATGTAAGTGTGTAAAGCCGGCCATTAACGGGATTAAAATTATCTGTTTGGTAAGGTAACAAAAATACGCAAAAAAGAGATAAAACAGGAGCAATTCAGGGATTGACTAAAAATAATCCGGAAATTACTTTATGCTATTCATAAACCCGGACAAGCAATCTGTTGATTGATCCTATTAATCATGGAATACCTTGTTTAATTTGAAATTCTTAAAGTGACACAGTCACTTTTTTGGACAGTAAAGGAATCTCAGTATTCCTCTACATTATTATTAACCTAAACTAAAAGTTATGAGAAAACTTCTCTTGATGTTTATGGTTTTTTGCGGGTTTTTATTGTCAGCGAATGCTCAGCAAAAAACTATTTCCGGTACTGTGATCTCCTCTGTTGAAGGAGAAGGTGCTATGCCGGGAGTATCTGTCTCTGTGAAGGGAACAACCATCGGGATTGTTACAGATATTGACGGTAAATATACCCTTACTGTTCCACAGGACGCTGCAACACTGGTTTTTTCTTACATAGGTATGAAAAGACAGGAGGTTGAGATTGGCAACCAATCCGTCATTGATGTGATCATGGAACCTGACGTATTGGGCCTGGATGAGGTTGTTGTTACAGCTTTTGGTATCTCGAGGGAGAAGAAAGCCCTGGGGTACGCCGTCCAGGATGTTAAAACCGATGTAATAGAACGAACAGGGAACTCCGACCTGGCAGGTGCAATGCAGGGAAAGATTGCCGGTATTGACATTAAGCCTTCAAGTGGTATGCCCGGTGCTTCGTCACAGATTGTGATACGTGGTGCCCGTTCCTTTACAGGGAACAACACACCTCTTTATATTATTGACGGTATGCCGGTTGCTTCGACTGCAGATATTCAGTCGGGTGCAGGTGGCGATTTCTCAACAGCCGGGTCGGGGGTAACAGGATCAGATATTTCCAACCGTGCAGTGGATATCAACCCTTCTGATATTGAAAGTATTAATATTCTTAAGGGCCAGGCTGCCGCAGCTCTTTATGGTATCCGTGCCTCAAACGGTGTGGTTGTCATTACTACAAAAAGCGGTCGTAACAACAAGATCGGTAAACCTGTTGTTAATATATCTCATACGAGTGCTTTTTCTCAGGTCTCGAGAAATCCTGATTATCAGTCTACCTATGCACAGGGCAACTATGGAGTATATGTTCCGAACGCTTCATTATCCTGGGGGCCGAAGATTGTTGATCTTCCTGATGACCCTGTGAATGGCGGTAATGCTAACGGTCATCCAGGAGAATTTTTTGTACCCCAGCTCGAAACTGCAATGGCAGAAGATCCATGGGTCACTCCCCAGGCATTCAATAACTGGGAGCGTTATTTCAGAACAGGGTACTCAGCAACTACCAATGCCAATGTAAGCCAGGCAATGGAGAATGGAAATTTTGCGCTTGGATTAAGCCAAACCTCGCAAAGCGGGATTGCTCTTGCAACAGGGATGAACAGATGGAACGGGAAAGCTTCTGCTGAAAGAAAATTAGGGGATAATTTCAATGCTGGGTTCAGCGCTAATTTCTCAAAAACTGATATCGATAAGATACCTTCCGCAAATGATGCGGCACTGGCAGGTGTACTTTCAGCCCCTGCAAGCTATAATCTGAAGGATTATCCCTACAATGTGCCGGGAGATCCTTATACACAGATCTATTACAGGGGTGGAAGCTTCGATAACCCATACTGGTCTGCCGAACATACTATATTCAATGAAAAGACTGACCGCTTTTTCGGTAATGGCTATATAAATTATTCAGCCAGGCTTAGTGAAAGTATGAGCCTTAAAATGCGTTATCAGATAGGTACCGATTCATATACAACCAACTTCCAGGATATATTTGAATATGGTCATTCAGGAAAAACAGGTATAATTGATAATTACGGTATTACTTCATTTAATGTGAACTCATTGTTTACAGCAAATATTGACTGGCAGATAGTCAGTGATCTGAACTTTAGTGCAATGGTTGGAAATGAATTTGACCAGGGTACTCAAAAAACCTATTCGGAACATGGTGAAGTTTTCAATTTCGGAGGATGGGCTCATATAAGGAATGCCAATATTGTTACGGCAAATGAATCAAAATTCCAGAACCGGACTGTTGGTTTCTTCGGAAGTGCGTCACTAAGCTGGAAATCACTTTTATTCCTTCAGGCTACAGGAAGAGATGATATTGTTTCAACTATGCCCACAAATAACAGGACATTCTTTTATCCTTCAGTCTCTGCAAGCTTTGTGGCATCCGAACTGGATGCATTGAAAAATCTTAACTGGCTCTCTTTTGCCAAGTTAAGAGTTTCATATGCTGAAGTCGGACAGGCAGGATCATATCTTGAAAATTATTATGATACTCCTGATTATTCAGGAGGATGGTGGTCAGGTTCTCCTATTCTTTATCCTATCGGAGGTATCAGCTCTTATATTCCGAATAATGTTGAGTATGACCCCAATTTAAGACCTCAGAATACAAAATCTTATGAGGTTGGAGCGGATCTTAAATTCCTGCAGAACAGGATAGGGATCGACTATACTTTTTCACGTCAGAATGTTATTGACCAGATATTTTCGGTACCACTTGCCGGTTCAACAGGAGTTCGTGCATTGCTTATGAACGGGGGTAAAGTACACACTGTCACTCATGAAGCTGTGTTATACCTGACTCCCGTGGCTACAAGCAACTTCCGGTGGGACATTGATATAAACTTCTCGAAAATAGAGAATATGGTTGATGAACTGGCTCCGGGTGTTGAAAGCATCTTTCTTGGAGGTTTTACTACTCCCCAGGTACGGGCAGGTATAGGTGCTACTTTCCCTGTTATTTACGGAGTATCATTTGCACGTGATGATAATGGAAATATTCTCATAGAGGATGATCCTAATTCTCAGAATTATGGATTTCCAATAGCTGGCGAACCTGATGTAATAGGAAAGGTTTCACCTGATTTTATTCTTGGAGGAGGTACAACCTTAACTTTTAAAGATATTTCGTTAAGTGCACTGTTTGAATGGAAAAATGGAGGACAGATGTATTCCGGTAGTAATGGTCTGCTTGACCTTTATGGTATGTCAGCAAGGACGGAAGACCGTGAATCAACATTCATATACGATGGCGTAAAATCTGATGGTACACCCAATGATATAGTACGTGGTGGCCCTCTTGATACGAAGGCATTACAGGATCTGTATGTAAATGTACTATCGAATATAGATGAATACTACATTCATGAAAATTCATTTGTGAAACTGCGTGAGCTTTCACTTAAGTATGACCCTGCAAAGAGACTTTTTAATACGGTAGATTTCGGAGTATCTGTCTTTGCAAGGAATATCCTTGTCTGGACAGCACTTCCGTACTTCGATCCTGAATCAAGCCAGGGTAACACTAATATGGGGGGATCTTTTGAAAGGTTCACAATGCCCCAGGTGACAAGCTTCGGTTTTACATTCGATATAACCTTTTAATTTTTAAAATCATGAGAAAAATAGTTTATATTTTATCTGTTTCAATCCTGGTCTTATCATTCTCGTCATGCTCGGAATCCATAATGGATGATATTAATAAGAATGTGAACGACCCGACCGATATGGTATCAGGATTGATCATTACAGATGCAATGACATCAACAGCCTTTTCAGTAGTTGGCGGTGATTTTACTTTCTATGCATCTGTTTATATTGAACATAATTCCGGAACCTGGAATCAGTTCTATAATGCTGATATCAGATCTTCAGAGCCAACATCTTCCACGACTTACAATAATACTTGGAATGCAGCTTATGCTAACCTTTACAGTCTGAAGAAGATAAGAGCGAAATGTTCTGAAGGAGGTTCAGAAGAAGGCAATTACCATACACTGGCAATAGCTCAGATACTGTCAGCATATAATCTTGCATGTCTGACAGATGTAATGGGTGACGTGCCATGGACTGAGGCTTTACAGCCCGGAGAGATATTCACCCCCGTACTTGACAGCCAGGAAAGCATTTATCAGGTAATATTCAATTTTCTTGATGATGCTATCGCAAACCTGGACAAGGAAACAGTCTTTCCCACGCTGGGTGCACAGGATTTTATATATGACGGGGATACTGACCTCTGGAAAAAATTTGCAAATGGTCTGAAAGCCCGTTATACAATGCGTCTTTCATACAGGATTCCCGCATATGCTGACGTTATTACATATGCCAATCAGTCTTTTACTTCAAGTGATGAACAGGCACAGTTCAATTATAACGGAACAACTTCACAGAGTCCTTTCTACTGTATGTTCCAGGATAGGGATTACTATGGTGCAAGCCAGAGTCTGCATGACAAGCTTATTGACAGAAACGATCCGAGAGATGCGGTTTTTTTTGTACCGTATCCCGATACAGGTGACGAACTTGTATATGCCCCCAACGGGGAAGCCAACCAGGTACAGGGTGTATATTCTATTTCTGCCCTGAGTACAATTACGGCACCAACATATCTTCTGAGCTATCATGAAATAGAATTCCTTAAGGCTGAAGCTTATGCAAGGCTGAATAACCTGACTGATGCTGAAGATGCCCTTGAAAAAGGTATCACAGCAGCATTTCAGAAAGTTAATATCGGCTTGACAGTTACTGATGCTGAAGACTATTTTAATAATGAAGTATTGAGCAGATTTAATTCAGATCCCCTTGCAGAAATTATGAATCAGAAATATATAGCTTTCTTTGAGGAAGAAGCCCTTGAAGCATATAATGATTACAGAAGGCTGGAAGCTATGGGAGATGATGTAATCACACTTGACAATCCCCGGAATACTAACCAGTTTCCATTACGTTATACATATGGATCGGAGGATGTGACAACAAATTTTAACGTTCGTGATGCTTATGGTGACGGAACATATGTATATACTGAAAATGTATGGTGGGCCGGCGGTACACGGTAGCCCCGGGTTTTATATTTTAACTATTAAAAAAATTTGATATGAAAAAAATTAATATAATAGGATTTATCTTTATACTGATAGTATTTGCTATCGGTTGTGAAGAACTTCCTGATCCGGCAGGTGAAAGGAGTGTCTCAATAGTCCCGGGCATTTCAGATCTTAATCCCGGGGTATTTGATATCAATGATCTCGAGAATTCATATGTGCAGTTCACGGTAAACCTGCCTGAAGGCACATCGGAAGATATGGTCACATTGATATGTTCTTATAATAATGATCATGCAGATGTCACTATTACCGAGATAACTACATTTCCTGCAGTTATAACAGTAACTTCAGCAGAAGTAGCCCAAAAACTCGGAATTGCTTTAACTGATATAGAAAGAGGTGACGTTTTTAATTTTGAATTGTTAATTACCACCGATGGTCGTACGACACGCTCCACGCCCCTGGTAATTCCTGCGGCATGTGTATACAGTGTTAATATGGCAACAGGAAGTTATCATGCATTTTCTCCCGCCTATCCTGGAGGCTGGGAAGTTGAGGGTGAAATCACTCTTACGGCTGATGACGATGATCCCTATATGATCTACGTCTCAGGACTTGAAGAGTTGGACGGAAATGCTGAAGATCTCGGTCCTCTGGTCATGCATGTCGATCCGATTACATATGCTGTAACAGTTCCCAAAAAAGCAATAGCTTCGGATGTATGGGGGGTTTATCATAATATAGCTTATGAAGGCTCCGGTACTTTCAGTACATGTGATGGAGCATATACCTTGAATTTAACAATTACGGTAGAGGAAGGTTCATTTGGGGCTTTCCCGTTTACTTTTACCAGAAACGATTAATTGAATTAATATCATTCATTTGCCGGGTAAATAATTACTGTTATCTTTGCACCCACAATTTAAAACAGGTAAAATAATAAGCGTTAGTAATTAATGGCAGTTAAAATCAGATTAGCCAGGAAGGGCCGCAAGAAACTGGCCTATTACCACATTGTGGTAGCAGATAGCAGGTCGCCACGGGATGGCAGATATATTGAAAAGATCGGAAAATACAATCCGCTCACTAATCCCGCCACTATCGAACTCGATTTCGACAAGGCTCTGGGTTGGCTGCAAAATGGCGCAATGCCCTCTGAAACATGCAGGGCTATCCTGTCTTATAAGGGTGTCCTGATAAAAAAACATCTTCTTGAAGGAGTAAGAAAAGGTGCTTTTGATGATGCTGAAGCCACAAAACGTTTTGAAGAGTGGATGAAGCAGAATGAAGCAAAAATTGAAGCAAAGAGAACAGGTCTCGAAAAATCCAGGGATGACAGACTGGTTGCAATGCTTGCAGCCGAAAAGAAAATAAGCGAGGCAAGAGCAGCTAAACTGGCAAAAAAACAGGCCGACCTGGCAGCCAGGGCAGAAGCAGCAGGTAAGCAGGAATCTGCAGACGAAGAGGCACCTCCTGCTGAGGAAACCATGGATACTGCAGATGAAGCTATAATAGAAACGGAAACCACAGATGCTGAAGATGAGGTTGCAACAGAAGTCAAAACTACAGATACTCCCTCTGAAGATGTAGAAGAAACAACAGATACTCCGGCAGAGGCTGAACCTGAAGCCGAAGTGACTGATGTTAAGAATGGAACAGAAACTGCTGATGCTCAATCTGACATTGACACCGGCAATGAGCAGCCTGAAGATGAGAAATCTTCTGAGACTGCAGCTGAAGAGAAGCCCGGCGAATAATAACAACAGTAAGGATCAGTGATCCAATGCTTTATCATACCGGCATATTACTTGGACATATTAAAAAGATCCATGGTCACAATGGTGCCGTAATTATTAAGCTGAAGGAGAAATTTACAGAAGAAATTCCTGAAATGGAATCGGTATTCCTTGAGATAGAAGGGAAACCGGTTCCTTTTTTTATAGCTGAATCAGAATATGCGAGTGACGATAATCTTAAGATAAGGTTTAAAGGTTACAATACATATGAAAAAATATGTGAATTCACCGGCTGCAAAGTATTTTTGAATACTGGCGGGGAAGAATGGGGGGAAAAGAACAGCTACACAAACCTGACAGGATTCAGAGTTGAACTTGACGACAATAGTCTGGCAGGCACCATAACCGAAATTATTAAAAATCCCGGTCAATGGCTGATATGTCTCAGTACGGAAAATGGCAGGGAATTGCTGATCCCATTTCATGAAGATTTAATTATTAAGATCGATGAAAAAATGAAGATCATTAAAATGGATCTTCCTGAGGGTTTAACGGAGATCAACTAATCCCCGGGGGTATCTTCATGCAACAATTCCACAATTAAAACGTCTTTATCTTAAATCATTTAAAATTAAAAAATATATTATGATGAAAAGGCTGGCAGCATTTTTAGTTATCATGAGCCTTGCTTATGCTGTTTCTGCAGGGCAGACTGTTAAGGAAACCAGGGATGTAAAAGGATTTACCACCATCGGATTTGGGATCGCAGGTAACCTTTATATTAAAATTGGCCCGGAATTCAGTGTTATTCTTGAGGGTGATAAGGATGATATTGAAGAAGTGGTTACTGAAGTTTTTGGCGACAGACTTCAGATAAAACATGAAAGATGGAGATTCGACCTCAGGGAAAGAGTAGATGTCTATATTACTATGCCTGAACTGGAAGGCCTTGGTGTTTCGGGCTCCGGAAAAGCTGAGATACTTGATGATTTAAAGACAGAAGATCTTGATCTCAGTGTTAGCGGCAGTGGGAACCTGATATCTGCAAACCTGAATGTTAAAAATCTTGATTGCAGCATTTCCGGCTCAGGTAACATAAAACTTGGAGGTGGAAATGTTACGGACGCTGAAGTATCAATTAGCGGTTCAGGTTACTTTGAGGGAGATGAAGTGAAAGCTGAAACGATGGAGGTAGGTGTATCAGGAAGCGGTAATTGCCGTTGTTATGTTACCGGATCATTGGAGGCCAGGGTGTCGGGCAGCGGTCATGTGACATATTCCGGTAATCCAAGAATTGATGCACGTGTATCCGGGTCAGGGCGAGTCAGATCCTCTGATTAGGCTATTTTCTTAAGATCCTGATAACTCCGTTTGTGTCGATTTTTATTATTGGAGAAGGAGAAAATACCCGCTGTTCCTTTTGGCGATATTCTACAGTATAGTCAACAGATTTGATGATTTTATTATCAATTTCCCTGAAATTGGAAGGTGTGGACTTACCGGTTATGTTTGCAGATGTTGATACTAGAGGTTTACGGAACTGTCTGATAAGCTCCCTGCAAAATTCATCACCGCAGATCCTGATGCCCACAGATCCGTCTTCACTGCAGATTCCTTTAGCAAGGTTAATACCTTCCGGATAAATTATTGTCAGGGGGGTATCGGATACAGAAATAAGACTCAGTGCTGTTTCCGGGATCTCTTTTATATATCTCTCAAGCATTGATGAATCGCTGACAAGGATTATCAGACTTTTGCTGTCTGTTCTTGATTTTATTCTGAAGATTTTTTGTACCGCTGAATTACTTGTGGCATCGCATCCCAGTCCCCAGATTGTATCTGTAGGGTAAAGGATAATTCCTCCCTCTTTGAGGACCTTCAGTGATTTCTTCAGGTCTTCTTCGAAGTACATTGTTTTATGATGAGTTCTTTTTTTCCTCCCGGGCAAGCTTTCTCAGTTTGGCATATTTAAGATAGCTGGAATATGCACCGGTTTTGCAGATCACATATCCTTTTCTGCCGTCAAAAAATCCCAGGCGGATAAAATAAGTCTGGAAGAAACGCCAGATCATATGCAATGCAGGAGTCAGAAACCAGACTCTTTTACCTTCTTTATAATATTCGTGAGCGGCAATCTCAGAGTATTTTTCTATTTTTTCGGTAAGGTCCTGCTCTGATGTGCATGGCCAGTGAAGCAGATCTCCCTTTAGTTTGCCTATTTTGCTGTCATGATTCATAATAAATGTCTCATGTACATTTATTAATCCCCATGCACCGTTGGCTGCTTTAAAGAGGCGGAGCTGCCTGTCGGGGTACCATGCAGAATGCCGGATCCATTGTCCGCAGTAGTTGCTTAACCTGTTAAACTTGTAACCGTCAAATTTCAGATTCTTCTTTACCTCCTGCAACGACTTCTGAAGCTCTTCGCTAAGTGCTTCATCAGCATCAAGCGATAAAATATAAGGGTGTGAAGCTAATGATACTGCAAAATTCTTCTGGTCCATGAATCCTTTAAATTCATGCTTTACAAATTTAACATTGAACCTCTTGCAAACTTCTTCCGTGGAATCTGTTGAAAATGAGTCAACTACAATAATCTCATCTGCTACATTATCAAGTGATTGAAGACACTGTTCAATCAATTTTTCTTCGTTCATTGTGATGATAACGGCAGAGATTCTATGCATGACAGTAGGATCAGTTTTTTCGCGGCATAAATATAGTAACTATAGCTTTAATAAAAAACGAAAAGGATTCGAAAAATTATACTAAAGAATACAATTTATTTGTGAAAAATCAGAAATACCAGAATGATTTAAATTAACGTTTTATCAATTTTACACTAAAATAGTTAATAAATAGAATGAATTATCCTCTTTTTAAAACTTCAGGTTCAATAATCTCATTCTTTCCTTCATTTCGTTAATTACAGCTTTTTCTTTTTCTATTGAATCAGCTTCAAAGGTAACTGAGAATCTGACATATTTCCCGGCATCATCCCAGGGAACAGTTGATATCAGGGATTCTCTGATCAGAAATTCGGAGAATTCAGAAGCCGAATTAAATACTTTACCGTTTTCAGTTCCGGCAGGGGCTTTGACATAACAATAAAATGATCCTTTGGGCTTTTTAGCTTCAAATCCCACTTCATTCAGAGCCTCAACAAGAAGGTCGAATCGTCTTGAATATTTATTTATTGTTTTTTCGGTGATCTCCGTGTTTCTTAAAGCCAGAATGCCAGCTTTCTGAATTGCTCTGAATTGTCCTGAATCGGTATTGTCTTTAACGGTGGCATATGCATTAACGGCTTTGCTGTTTCCGCAAATGAAACCCATTCTCCAACCTGTCATGTTAAATGCTTTTGATAAAGAATGGACCTCAAGTCCTACCTCCAGAGCTCCTTCAACAGCAAGAAAACTGAGAGGTTTATATCCGTCATAGGTTAATGCGCTGTAAGCGGCATCATGAATAACAACAATACCGTTTTTCGATGCAAAGTCAACGACTTTCTTAAAAAATTCCTTTGTTGCTACAGCTCCTGTAGGATTATTAGGGTAGTTCAGATATAGCAGCTTGGTTCTCTTCAGAACTGCAGAGGGTATTGAATCCAGGTCGGGTAAAAAAGAATTTGTTTCCCACAGAGGAAGGTTAAACACTTCGCCTCCAAGATATTTTGTATATGTAGCAGTTACGGGATATCCCGGAACGGTAGTCAGTAAAATATCCCCCGGATTGATAAAACATATGGGCAGCATGGCAAGTATTGGCTTTGATCCTACCCCGTGAATTATATTTTCCGGTGTAATCAGGCCGGCAAGCCCGTATACCTTCTCCAGGTACTTAGTTGCAGCTTCCCGGAATTCGGGGATACCATTATCGGCGTACCATCTGTTTTCAGGTTTCCCTGCCTCTTCAGCCAGGGCTTTCACTACCAGGTTATCAGCCGGCCAGTCAGGCTCTCCAACACCCATGTCGATAAGATCCATATCAGGGTGAGCCTGTTTTGCAGCAGCCTTTGCTCTTTTTATCAGTTCAAATTTGTATATGACGGTTGATTTACCAAAGTATAAACCGCCAAGACGATCAGATATTTTATCATCAATAAAATTATTCATAGGGTCTGATTATTTCAGGCAACTGGCAAATGTAATAAAAGTAACATGGATTGAGCAATGTGATAGCATGTAAAATATATTGATTAAAAGCCTCTTATTAGTTTTCATTCTTCAGAAAAGAGTTTTAAATTTGAATGTGATATGCCAGGAAAGGAATTTCTTTATCAGGTTCATTAAACTTAAAATCATGAGCAAATACATTTATTTGACCTGTACCCCGGAAGCCCTTGTCGCTTCGATGCTGCCACCTGAAGGATTCGGAATGTATCTTTCAACAGGAACAAAGAAAAGGAATAAAGGCCAGACGATATTCTTCGAGGTTGATCTTGGCAAAGTAGAGGATCTTATTGATATGGAGAGCCTTAATAAGAGATGTGTTGCCAAGGAAGATGGAAGCCCAAAAAGCTCTGTTTATCTTTCTGTTTACAGAAGTCTTGAAATGATACCAACGGAAGCACTTAAAAGCCTGTATCTTACAACTGATCATGGTTGTGTTCTTGAACTCAAAAGGGCTCCCTATGATAAAAGTAAAGAACCACAGAATGCTCTTCACCTGTACCAGGAATTATCACCGGTCACTCCACTCGTTGCAAGCGGGCTTGCTCCATCATCATTCCTTAAAAGACTTACTGACGGATCAACTCCGATAGTACTGCCAAAATTGTTCTTTGTCGAACTCAAACTTGAAGAGCTGGCAACTAATCCTCTTTCAGGTTCTGCCGAACATCTGCCTTATCCGAATATAGGTCACTTGAGGGATTGCCTTGAAATACTGAAGGGAGAATATGAAAAGCATATGAAGACCGTTCAGCGGATCTTCCAGGGCACACTCCTTTACAGAACCATTGAAACAGGATTTTATGTAGGTGCAAAGGATGACATAGTGTTCTATCCTTATCCGGATATGAAGGAACTTGAAGATATTAATTACGAGTTTTTCCGCGGGATATAATTCAAGGCAAATTAATTATCAGGACTTCTGCTTAAAAGGCAGATGGTTATATTAAATTTATTTCTCCGGAATGATTTTCAAGTTTGATTTTATTTATTTGTATTAATAAAAAACTAATATAGTTTTGTAGCCGTAAAATTCTTCACATCAGGATCTTTAATTTCTAATTTAAAAACAGATCATTATGATTAGTAGCATTTTTTGGATTGTACCGGTTTCAGCACTGCTGGCTCTGTTATTTGCCTGGATCTTTTTCAGAAGCATGAAAAGACAGGAAGAGGGAACGGACAGAATGAAGGAGATTGCAACATATGTCAGGGAAGGGGCTATGGCTTACCTGAATCGCCAGTACAGAGTAGTAATTAAGGTTTTCATTATGCTTGTTGTTCTTCTGACTCTGCTGGCATATTTCGGAATACAAAATCCTTTTGTCCCGGTTGCTTTCCTTACCGGAGGATTCTTTTCAGGACTTTGCGGTTACCTGGGAATGAAAACAGCAACATTTGCATCAAACAGGACAGCATGGGCTGCTTCCAAATCGCTCAACAAGGGACTTCAGATAGCCTTGAGAAGTGGCGCGGTAATGGGACTTGTTGTTGTCGGATTCGGGCTTCTTGATATTGCTATCTGGTTCCTGATCCTGAATGGACTGGTATTTACTCCCGAGCATATGGACACAGGATTGAGATTCATTGGTCTGACCTTTGTCCATCCTGGTACTACTGACCATGAGAAACTTATTGAAATTACGGCGGTCATGCTGACTTTTGGAATGGGTGCATCAACACAGGCCCTCTTTGCACGTGTGGGTGGCGGCATTTTTACAAAAGCTGCTGATGTAGGTGCTGACCTGGTAGGAAAGGTTGAAGCGGGCATTCCTGAGGATGACCCGCGCAATCCTGCAACTATTGCAGATAACGTTGGTGACAATGTCGGCGATGTCGCCGGTATGGGAGCTGACCTCTATGAATCCTATGCAGGCTCCATACTGGCTACTGCCGCTCTTGGCGCCGCTTTGCCAGCAATTACAGGTGATATGCAGATGAAGTCCGTAATTGCTCCGATGATAGTATCGGCAATAGGCATTTTACTCTCTATAGCCGGCGTATACATGGTACGAACAAAAGAGTCAGCAACACCAAAAATTCTTTTACGTGCACTTCTCCTTGGAACAGGCGGCAGTTCAGTACTGATACTCGTTGTGCTGGCAGTCCTGGCCGCCCTTGACTGGATCACCTGGGGAGTTTTTGGCGCTGCAGTATCAGGTCTTCTGGCAGGTGTGATCATAGGGCAATCCACTGAATATTATACATCTGATGCCAATAAACCAACACAGGGTATCGCCAAACAAGCACAACAGGGGCCCGCCACAGTTATTATTGAAGGCATGGCTGTAGGTATGTCTTCTACCTGGATCCCCGTTCTAACTATAGTGCTTGGTATTATAGCTGCATACGGATTCTCAGGAGGATTCCATAATTTTGGCATGGGCGTATATGGTATTGGCTTCGCTGCAGTAGGGATGCTCTCTACTCTCGGAATCACGCTTGCTACGGATGCTTTCGGTCCTATTGCTGATAATGCAGGCGGTAATGCTGAGATGGCAGAATTACCCAAAGAGGTAAGAGAGAGAACCGATGCTCTTGACGGACTGGGCAATACAACCGCAGCAACAGGGAAAGGCTTTGCTATAGGTTCAGCTGCCCTCACTGCCCTTGCACTGATGGCTGCCTATATGGAAGAGGTGCGATTATGGCTTGGAAGATTAATTGATAAAGCCCCTGAAGGATTCAAACAGATAGGGGATACACTTTTCTACAATAGTGCTGTTCCTGCAGTTCAGGACGGACAAACAGCAGTAAATATTACCTCTGCAACAATCAGGGATTTTGCTGCTGCCTACGACCTTTCTCTATTTAATCCGATACTTCTTGGAGGTGTTTTCATAGGAGCCATGATGGCTTTCCTGTTCAGCTCAATGAGTATGAAAGCAGTTGGCCGGGCCGCAGGCAAAATGGTTGATGAAGTACGACGCCAGTTCCGCGAAATACCGGGGATTTTGGAAGGGAAAGCAAAACCGGAATATGCAAAATGTGTTGAGATCTCAACAGCAGGCGCACAGAGTGAAATGCTTGTTCCATCATTGATTGCAATTACCGTTCCGCTTCTGGTTGGTGTGATCTTTGGCGTACCCGGGGTAATAGGACTTCTTGCAGGAGGCCTGAGCTCAGGATTTGTCCTCGCAAGTATGCTTAACAATGCAGGCGGAGCATGGGATAATGCAAAGAAGTTCATTGAAAGAGGAAATTACGGCGGTAAGAAAAGTGAACCGCATAAAGCATCTGTAGTGGGGGATACAGTCGGCGATCCTTTTAAAGATACATCAGGACCATCGCTGAACATCCTTATTAAGCTGATGTCAATGGTATCTGTTGTCCTTGCCGGACTGACAGTAGCATTAAGTATCTTCTGATAAAAACGATTGATATATTATATAAAAAAGCTGCCGGGAAGGCAGCTTTTTTTGTATTTTTAGATATAAAATGAAGCGGATGATCCTTCCTGCACTTAATGATATTATATCTGCACATGAACGCATAAAACCATTCATCCACAGAACGCCTGTTCTGACTTCTCAACAGATGAACAGGATCTTCGGATGTGAAATGTTCTTTAAGTGCGAGAATTTTCAGAAAGCCGGAGCTTTCAAATTCAGAGGAGCAACTAATGCAGTCCGGCTATTAACAAAAGAGGAAAGAAAGAAGGGAGTTGTCACCCATTCATCAGGCAACCATGCCGGAGCACTTTCACTTGCAGCTTCGATGAATGGTGTAAAGGCCTATATTGTTATGCCTGAAAATGCTCCTGCAGTAAAGGTAAATGCTGTAAAGGGGTACGGAGCAGAGATCACTTTCTGTAAACCGACACTTCAGTCACGTGAAGAGACAGCAAGGATCATAATTGAAAAGACAGGAGCTGTTCTTGTCCACCCCTATGATAATTACAATGTTATATGCGGTCAGGGAACTTCTACTGTCGAACTGCTTGAAGATATAAATGATCTTGAGATCATTATTGCTCCTGTTGGAGGAGGCGGGCTGCTCAGTGGTGCCGCTACAGCAGCCAGAGCTATCAATGGTAAAATAAAAATTATGGGAGCTGAACCGCTCAATGCCAATGATGCCTGGAGATCATTTGCCTCAGGTGTGCTTACACCTTCTGTTAATCCTTTAACAATAGCTGACGGGCTTCTGACATCTCTCAGTGAACTGACTTTCTCTATTATTAGAAAAAATGTTGATGATATTTATACTGTTAAAGAGGAATCCATTATAGAATGTATGCTGCTGGTCTGGGAGAGGATGAAAATAATCATTGAACCATCTTCTGCAACAGTGCTTGCAGTCATCAGGGAGAATCCGGGTTTTTTCAGGGAAAGAAGGGTGGGTTTGATTATAAGCGGTGGGAATGTAGATTTCCGGAAGCTTCCATTCTAATCATTTTTCCTGAAACAGGCAGCAACAGGATAATGATCGGAATACTTTACCTTGAAAATCTCAAAATATCTGCTCTCCAGCGCATTATCATACAATATATAGTCTATCCTGTTTGCAGGGTAGTTGCCCTTGTAGGTGAATCCTGCCCCATAACCTGAACTGACAAAAGCATCATTTAATCCCTTCCTTATTTTCCTGTACGAATATGAAACAGGTGTATCGTTAAAATCACCTGCCACGATTACCGGATATGGAGACTGATTGATCTGTGCCTTTACAAGTTCTGCCTGGACAGCTCTTACAACAAATCCTTTTTTAAGGCTCACAGAGAGATTTTTTACCTCGTCGAAGGTCTCATTTTCAACAGGAGAAGTTATCTCTTCCAGGAACGATCGTTCCATTCTCCTCAGCCTGTATGACTGAAGCTGGTTGTTAAAGATCCTGAAAGTATCCTGATCGATTACAATATCGGAGAAAATTGAAAGACTTGAAGATCCCGGATGAATAATCTCTCCTTTTCTTATTATGGGAAATCTGCTGTAAGTTACAATACCATAATACTTATTACTGCCGCTGCCAATAACCTTCATATGCGAGTAATATTTTCCGCCAAGAGCATTTCTGAGTGATGCATCTTTCTGAGATGGAACGCCGGTAACATAAAATTCCTGAAGGCAAAGAATATCAGCTTTCTGCACTTTCAGAAAATTGATTATTTTCTTTTCGGAATTTGCATCACTGCCCTCATAAATATTAAAAAGCCTGAGATTATAGCTTAAAACCTTGAAGGTATTTGTTGTGTCACCGGATGGTTTACCTATCCTGATGTAATTTGACAGATGTGTAAATCCAAGTGCAATTAAAAAAACAGATATAAGAGCCTCATATTTTAGCAGGGTCAGCCATATAATTGCCAGGATTATATTGGCAAGAAGAAGGTAAGGATAGGCAAGCCCGAAAAAGGCAGGTAATATAAAAGTATCAGGATTAATGTGGGCTGCCAGATATGATACAAGCAATGAAAATCCAAAAAAGAGATTGGCAGCAAGTAACAAATTATATAGAAATTTTCTCAAGCGTTATTCTTATGGAAAGCTAAAATAGCTGAAATCATCAAAAATGAATATCCCGGGAATATGAAATTTGACAAGTATAGGGAAAGATTATATAAAACCTGTTTTTTTTATGATCAGTTCTTTTTCTGGCTTTCCTTGAAAAGAATCTCTTTTTCCTCTTTTGTAAGGCTGTCATAACCCCCTTTTGATATTTTGTCAAGGATCAGGTTAATACGGGCCTGATGTTCGGTTTTCCTTTTATTATACTCGTAATCGGTGACAGGCTTCTTATATTTTACTTTAAGTTTTCTCCTTGGTTTGAACAGAGTGACAAAAAAATCAATAATTCTGTTGAATCCTTTTCCAATATCGCGTCCCCGCCTCAGGTTGACAGTATAGAGATAACCAAATAGAGCGCCTCCCATGTGAGCCAGCTTGCCTCCCGAATTTACCGAGAAATCCATAACTGATGTAAGTATAAAGATTCCGAGGGCCATATATTTTATCTTCACCCTTCCTAATAGAAACAGGTTAACAGTATAGTCGGGTACATAGGCGGCTATGGCAATTACCACAGCCATGACAGAAGCGGAGGCTCCGATAGCAACAGATTCATCCACAATTCCTTTAAATGCCGGAAAAATATTGAATGACAGGATATAAACAATTGCGCCACTCAGACCTCCGAGCAGGTAAATTGCAACGAGCTTCCTCTGATCGAGGTATTCAAGGAAGATCCTGCCGAACCAGTAAAGCCACAGCATATTAAACAGGATATGCCAGATATCCTTGTGTGTAAACATGTATGTGAGTAATGTCCAGGGCTTTGCGAGCAGGGCTTTAAATGAGGCAGGAACAGAGAAAAACTTCAATGTAATTGCCGGGACAGCAGGATTACTAATCAGGAAGCCAATGATTGCAGTTATTGTCAGCAGAAAGAATACGCCAACATTAATGTATATAAGTTTTGTAAGATTACTTCCGGTGCGGATTGTTTTTTTGATATTATCCCAGATTCCCATCAGTAGAGCGTATTTGTCGTTTTTCGCCAGTACCTTATCAGGATATAGCCAAAGAGCATACCGCCAAGGTGAGCAGCATGAGCAATATTGCTTCCGGGTTGTGTAAAAGCGAGGTAAAGCTCAATTGCTCCGTAACCGATAACAAAATACTTGGCTTTTATCGGAATGGGGGGTAACAGCAGCATTAACTGGGTATTTGGGAAAAGCACTCCAAAAGCAAGAAGTACCCCAAAAATAGCACCTGAGGCTCCCACTGTGGGTGTATTAAGCAATAGCTGGAGATCCTGCATAGTTTGATTCGTAAAAACCTTACCCTCATGCAGGTAGGCGGCCCCCTGATCCAAAACAATTTGAAGCTGTTCGGGGTCAATAATGTTCATAAGCTTTTTATACTCAAAAGCAATTACTGTTTCATGAACCAGAGCCGCACCTAATCCGCATATCATGTAATAGATGAGAAAACGTTTCGGGCCCCAAACATTCTCCAGCACCTGCCCGAAAATATAGAGTGCATACATGTTAAAAAAGAGATGCCAGATACCTGCGTGCATGAACATATGGGTAATAATCTGCACAGGCTTGAAACTTTCTGATTTCGGGAAATAGAGTCCCAGTATACCGTTAAGATCGATGCTGAAGACACTTTTAACGGCATAATAGCCTAAAAGCAACAATACATTGATCATTATGATATTCTTAACAACCGGGGGTAATCTAAAGAAGCCTCTGCCGTATCCGTTCATCTGTGGTTTGTATGAAGTTAAATTTTTATTTTGTAATTCCGGACAAAACTAATGTTTCTCTATTAATCTGGCAATTTGTTCAGGGTTACTATTTAAATTTTTTATCCAGATCTTCAAGTGTAATTATAATTATCACAGGTTTCCCCCCGGGGGAATAATTTGGAGACGAGCAGGCAAACAGGTTATCAAAGAGATTTTCCATTTCGTCCAGTGAAAGTACCTTCCCATATGGAATTGCTGAAGCCCGGGCCATGGCTGAGGCGAGTTTTTCCCCTGCTCCGGTTGACGGGTCAGACTGAGTGCTCCTGTATTCTTCAATCAGTATACTGAGCGTTTCAACAGGATCAGAGGACCCTGATATTGATGGTCTGCCCTTAATTGATATTTTATTCTTACCAGTAAAAAGAATTGTAAATCCCAGAGTTTCAAGGTTATCCCCGATCTCTTTCAGAATAAGGATATCAGCAGGATTCAAGTCTATAGTAACAGGAAAGAGTTCTGTCTGGCTTACAGACCTGTTTTTACTCAAACATTCAAGGTATTTTTCATAAAGGATCCTTTCATGTGCTCTTTTCTGGTCGATCAGCATCAATCCGGATTTAACCGGACAAACAATATATTTATTCTTGATCTGGAAAAATTTCCTTCCTGTTTCACTGATTTTTTCGACCTGCTCAGGAATATTGTCTCCTTTTTCCAGAGCCGAATATAGTTTTTCCCAGTTTGCAACATTCTCTCTTTCAAACCTCTCTATGAGATCGGAATCAAAGGGATTATAGTGTGGATTGATCTCAATTACCGGTGGCTTGGGGACTGAATCCGTAGAATTTCTGACCGGGATATCTATAAAGGCTTCATTATCAAAATCAAGCGAAGGCACGATATTGAAACGGCCAAGAGATTCGCGTACCGATGCCATTAGTATCTGCCAGATTGATCTTTCATCCTCAAACTTGATCTCAGTCTTAGTTGGGTGGATATTAATGTCGATCGTAGCAGGATTTGCTTCCATGAAGATAAAATATATTGGTATGGCATCAGCAGGAAGGATGTTCTGGTAGGCCTCAACAACAGCTTTATGAAAATAGGGGTGTTTCATGAACCGCCTGTTGACGAAAAAGAATTGCTCACCGTATGTCCTGCGTGCACTCTCAGGTTTTCCGATATAACCTCTTATTGAGATGAGATTTGTATCAGTTTCAAGTGTAATAAGATCCTGGTTTATCTGTTTTCCGAAAACTCCGGTGATCCGTTGCCTGAAATTTCCGGGCACAAGATTATAAACCTCATTATCGTTATGGTGGAGATGAAACCTGATCTCGGGATGCGGTACAGCCACTTTCTGGAATTCATTAATTATATGCCTGAATTCAGTCATATCCGATTTAAGGAATTTCCTTCTTGCAGGGATATTGTAAAAAAGGTTTTTAACCGAGAAACTTGATCCTTCCGGGCAGCTGCATGGTTCCTGTGATTCAACCTTTGAGCCATTAATAACAATAGCAGTTCCGGTCTCGTTATCTGTCTTGCGGGTTTTAAGTTCTACCATCGACACGGCAGCTATGGAAGCCAGCGCTTCGCCCCGGAAACCTTTGGTACTTATGGCGAAAAGATCCTTTGCAGATGAGATCTTTGATGTGGCATGACGTTCAAATGAGAGCCTGGCATCAGTTTCTGACATCCCGTAACCATCATCAATTACCTGAATTAATGTTCTTCCTGAATCTTTAATTATTACGTTGATCCTTGTGCTTCCTGCATCAACGGCATTTTCCATAAGCTCTTTCACAACTGAAGCCGGTCTTTGAATAACCTCACCTGCAGCGATCTGATTAGCAACAGAATCAGGTAAAAGCTTAATTAAATCGGGCATTGAAAGAAGTAGATTTTCTTAAGCAGCAAATATAGGAATAATTGCCGGAAGACCTTTCCCTCAAAATTCAATGGCAATATTATCCTGTTTCCGGCAGGGTTGATTATCTTTGGGTAAAATGTATCAGAAATGAGAAGGCTGTTATTTTATTCCTTTGTTCTGTTATCAGTTTATTCTTTCATCGGTTGTTCGAACAGATCGGGCCGGGACAGGATAAAAGTGATGACACTTAATGTCAGGATGGATACTCCATACGACAGTATAAATGCATGGCCAAACAGAGCAGAAATGGTTTGTGATTTTTTAAAGGATGAAAAGCCCGACCTGCTGGGCATGCAGGAGGTGCTGTTACACCAGTATGAAGCACTCGATTCTGCCCTGGAGGATTATATATCAATAGGAGTGGGTAGAAGTGACGGTGCAAAATCGGGAGAGATGAATCCGATATTCTTCAGAAAAGACCGTTTTGACTTGGTCAGGACAATTACTTTCTGGCTTTCTGAGACTCCTGATACTCCGGGTTCACAAGCCTGGGGAGCAAATCTTCCGCGAATAGTTACATGGGCAGAACTGGTTGACAGGAACAGTTGCGAACATCTGTTCTTCTTTAACACTCATTTTGCACATGACTCTGATTCTGCGAGAGTTATGAGCTCAAAGATGCTGCTGAATAAAGTCGACACTATTGCATCAGGCTTTCCTTTTATTATAACAGGGGATTTTAACATGCTGCCAACAAGCAGGGGTTATGCAATACTTACCGGTCCCGCTGAAAGCGTGCCATTACTTGAGGATTCTTATGTCATCTCTGAGAAACGACCATACGGTCCGGAATATACGTTTAACAGTTTCAGCGATATAGGAGGTTCCGGTAGGATAGACTATATTTTTATTAAGGAGGGAATGAAGGTTCTTGATCACAGAACTACAATCAAAAAAGAACGCGGAGTATATATTTCCGACCACTGGCCTGTGGAAGCAATAGTCAGTCTTAGGAAGAATTAAAGATTTCTGATAAAGGCAGCCAGGTCGAGCTCGTTTTTCATAACATCAGTGATAAGCCAGCCTGAATTCAATTCATTACGGTTGAATTCCTTTACCCTGAGATACCACCCCGGGATATCAATGATATGATAAACAACCTCTTCAACATATTCGTATTTTATTATTCCCGCCTTGATATAGTAGAAGAAAAGAGTAAGGAAATCAGGCTCGTAATCCTGTGAGGCATAATACTGAAGGTAGTCGGTATCTTCAAGAGCTCTTTTCAGGTTAATGAAATCAGTTTCATTGCTTGAGGGGGGAATGAAACGAACCATTGAGGTGTCGGTTTTAAAAATATTCAGGATATCACCTTTGGCTGAGCGCAGAACCCACTTTACCGAATTATTACCCACTATCTCCTGAACCAGGAAAAGCCTTATTTGTTGGGGTTCTCCCTTATATATCACTCTGACCCTGGCTTCAGAGATGATTCCCGGGGAATATTTATATAGTAAAATGTTCTTTTTAGTTACTTCTTCAACAAACTCCTCTTTAATCCTGATATAAGCTTCGGAGTACTCTTTTCCTGGTATCTGTATGCGGGGATCTTTAAGGTCAAATAAAAGCGGGATCATTCTTTCGCGCGGCATCCTGGCCTTAAAAACTGAGTCGGCAGTATTACCATTGAAATCGGTCTTCAGGTTGAACCTGTCGGCAAATTCGTTGAACTGCTTGATTCTGGCGACAAAAATATCTTCCCGTTCCTTCTGCTGGTTGGTAAGCACCTGTGAAAAGAGGGAGCTGCCGGTAAAAAATACCACGCATACGAGGATAGAACCCCGGTGCAGTTTTCTTTTGAAGAAGCGATAAGACATCAGGAAACAGAGCTTTTGGTTTCTGCGGCTTTAATATCACCCAGGAATATTTTCCATCTCTTTTCTTTGAAAAAGGTATCTTCAACAATATCTATTATTATCTCAACCTCTTTCTTTGTTATATCAGTATAGATAATATCGTCGTCGCTGAAACCTGTGAATTCCTGGATTATGGTGGCCGTCGAGTAATATTTGCCGTCGGGACCCTTAGTAAATTCCCTTATATAAGCAATGTCGTAAAACTTAATAATTACCTTAGTATAGGGAAGTGATTTGAGCCTGGCCAGGTATTTTTCCATCGGCCGGTTAACCTTCTGTACTGATCCGTTCGGGAGGATTGTTGAAATTTCCATCTCTGCACCTTTATAAAAGAGCTTCAATGCTTCTTTTTCGGCCATGTTACGCTTTTCCGCAGGTTCATCCTTATTACCTAGTGTAACAATATATTGCTGGAATTCCTCAACTTTCTGCTTGGTTTGTTCCTTGAATACTTCTATATCGGCATCGCTCAGATTGATTTCATCAGTGATCTTTGCCTGTTTGCTGGTAACGGCAGTTTTTGTCTCCTGTCCTGTAACCCACATACTTAAAGACAATATCACTCCTGTTATTAAGATTTTTTTAAGCATATAATCCGTTGTTTTCCTATACTACTACAATTTGTATGCTAAACTTACTCTGAGACCAAAATTTTTGATTTTTGTCGGCTGGTGATTATATTCTTTACCAAAAATATCAATGTAGGTTTTTTTGTCACTGAGGATATCTGTCAGGCCGATAATAACCTCAGGGCCAAATGAGATTGATGAATAATATCCGAGAGGGATATTTATTCCGGCAGATCCATAGAAAGCAAGGTTGAAGCCTTTTATTTTCATCGTACCTGATTCATCTATTTCTCCCCTGTCATAAAAGCCTAATTCAGTCCAGTTTTTATATGTTACTATATCATCAGGATAATAACCTGTAAATTTATAACTGCCTGTTGTGTTATATGATGCCTTCTGCGGAACAGATATCTTAACCCCGCTTTCCACAAAAAATCCAAACTTTCCGGGTTTACCGCTTGTATAATTAACCAGAAGGGGAAGTGTCAGATAATTGATATTGACAAGCGAATCATAATCAGCAGTAATAATTTTATAATAAGTTATACTGTTAGCATCGGCAGAGAGGATATCATCTTGAAATTCTCCGCTGAGGTTGAAATTTGCCGAATATTTATTAAACTCCAGTCCGCTTCGTACAGCAATATTATCAGTAAAATAGTAGCTTACTCCAATGGAACTGATGAAGCCATAAAGCGGAGAAACGCTCCATGAATGGCTATTCTGGGCAAGGGAGAGGGTTTCTATGTCTTTATCGTTAATACTTGTAATGCCAAATGAACCTGTCAGCGACATGCCAAATCCTTTCCTGGTTACAGGTCTTATTATTATCTGGGGAAGCTGATCGGTACCTGCCCCGGGAGCAGCTTCATAGAAATCAACGGCAGAGATATCAACGCTTTTTATCCGAAAATCGGAAAATGTCTTACCGGCAGCAGTAAAGGAGATATTGAAAACCAGGGGAAACATTTCCCTGAAGGCATCCTTGCCCTTATAACTTCCCGAAAAGAATTTATTGGCATCGGTATAAGTGTAATAGGTTCCGTCTTCAGCCTTCATAACCTTACCGAATTTTGCCGAATCAACATTTATTGACAGATTCTTTATACCGTTAGGATAATCTGCAATATATTCTGCCAGATAATCAACGGCAGAAATGAGATTTGTTTCCGGTTCAGCTGTAATATCGTTATAGACCCTGGTATCGCCCCCTGGGAAGAGATTCAGAAAGCTCTCTTTATAAAATTCCTTGTCTTCAACTGTCTCCTGGGGATCGCCAATCAATGCAAGAAAATTAGTATAATCCTGGAGAATAGTTTTAATAGCACTCTGGATCTTTATAAGATCCTCCTCATCAAATTCTTCGGCATTAACCTCCCTGAGCGCCTGCGTATAGTCAATCACATAGTTTGATGCGGCACTTCTTATCCCTACAATTCTGAAGTTATCCGGCGATTTATTTTCCATGCTGAAAGCAATCCGGAATGTGAGATCCTCCTCATTCTGGTTAAGGGTCTGATTCAGATAGTTACCGTTTATCGATTTTTTAACAAGAATGTCGATAGAAAAGATATTATCCTCATGGGTCATTATTTCGCTTACCCTGGCGTTGGCAAGATCGAGATTAATTGTTATTCCATCCGGGTACCATAGAATAATATTGTTAGTATAAGTCTCAGCTTCGTAAAATTCACTAAGATTATGAGCAGGATCGAGGTCATTATAGATCAGGACCTGTCTGTTCACGAAAAGTTCCAGAAAACCCTCTCCATTACTCCTGGCTTTTTCGATATCACTGACAACATTTTCACCCATCTGGTTAATTACAATCTGATAATCCTCAAGCACCTTGATGGCGTTTGTATAGATTATCGATTTTTCCTTAACCGAAAAATCAACTTCAGCTTTTAATCCCGGTCCCAAAACAAAAAACAGAAAAAGGGTAAGAAGTACTGATCGTTTCATCTTTCAAAAATTAATCGATTATAATTCTCCTGACCGCAACTTGTTTATTTAAATCAAAGATAATCAAATAATAACCTTTTGTTTGTCTGCTAATATTTAACTTAGTTGAAAAATGAACTGAGGTTTTCTCAAACATAAAGTTAAACAATTCTTTTCCATCCTGACTAATAATCTTTATGAAAAGATTACCCATAATCCCATTTTCTATTTCAGCAACAAAAAGCCCATTAGTCGGATTAGGATAAATTTTAAGTCCTTCAAAGGGATCCACATCATCCATCCCGGTATCACCTGTAGGAATAGTAACAATTTCGCTTCTGGTGAAGCATCCCAGGCTGTTACTGATGCTGACCTGGTAATCGCCCATTTTGCGGCCCGCAATATAGTAGTACTTATTGGCCCTTTCGATAAGATTACCGTTGCAATACCACCTGTAATTTGATCCGGTTGTGTCGCTGCAGACAAGGTACCAGACTGTTGGTCCCTGTGCATGAATAAAAGGTTTATCGGGAGCATCCTCATAGTATACATTCATAATATCCGACTCTGCAGTACAGCCATCCAGATCAGCTTCAAGGGAATAATCGCCTTCAGTAAGGAAATCTTCAATATATGAAAGTGTTTCACCTGCAACAGGGATACCATTACGGTACCATTGGTAGCTGTATCCCGGAACCTCCTGATCCACATAAAGCCGGATCGGAGTTTCGCCCATACACTCACCGGGATTGTAATTATCAGAGGTGATAACAGGCACGTAAGGCATCGGTTTAACAGTAACGGTAACGGGTGATGTTATAGTAACACATCCGTATGAATTTGAGATATTGAGTTTGTATGTTCCGGTGGTAAGAGCTTTGTAACTGTTTGATGTGTCACCAGTTATTAAAGAGCCGTTATTTTCCCACTGGTATAAATATGCCGGATTATTTGTAACACTGAGTTCAACAGTGTCGCCTTCGCAGAATGTTGTAGGACCGCTGAGGTTTACTGTAGGGAGTATTGGAGCATGATTGACGGTTACAGTGATTTCATTTGTTGCATCGACGGCACAGCCCGTGACGTTTGAAACAATAAGGGAATAAGTGCCGGAAGATTTTGCAGAGTATTGTGATGAGTCAGCGCCCACGGTACCATCATTAAGTTTCCATTGATATGTATATCCGGTGGTAGGTGTAACGCTTAAAATAACGGAATCTCCCTGGCAGAATTCAAGATCATTGTCAGCGGATATTAAGGGAGCAGAAGGAGCTGTTAAAACATTAACGGTTACATTTTCTGTTTTGATAAAGCAGCCGGAAGAATTAGTTATTTTAAGTG